>CDZG01046384.1_pt1 | contig 110585 bp, 87 predicted proteins | sample 557741 | NCBI WGS metagenome assembly CDZG01 (sample SAMEA3182086, study PRJEB8094) | gut metagenome | biome: human; feature: gut; material: Stool; isolation source: human stools | place: Canada | collected 2013-01-21
ATGCAAAACAATATCTCTATATTAGGAAAATATACTTCTCGTTCCAATATAATTTCAATAACACAGACAATAAAAAAAATGATATATTCTACATTAATAGAAATAATTATTCCATATATGTACGATAAATGCGTCATATTTTGTAATAACTGTCTTGGGTTATCATATTTACCTCTCGATATGAAATGAACAAATTTGGTACCTGAATCCAAATACATAAAAAACCACAATAGCCCAAATATTACCATAGAAAGCAATCCCACTTTCACTGCAATCGTCTCATTAAATTTCATCATTATCGCTCCGATTATAAAGGGTGTCATGAGAGCAATCGCAGCACGCTTAAATCCCCATTTTGTTTCTGTCATCCAATAGTCCATCATCTTTCTGTAATTTCTTACAATCGCACAAATTAATTTTTCCATTTTCACTCCTCGTATATTTGTACATATTCACAAAAGCCAAATAGATCAGCGGTAATTACTTTATTGTAAAATATTTAAAATTCCTATTTCACTACGTTCTGTCTATTTTCACAAAAAACTGCCGTGACACACCTTGCCTCAATCCAAAGTATAAAACAATAATAATGTACTCCGTTTAAAACATTTTTTCTCTGTCTGCAGCAAGTATCCCATTACTAACTTATCCCCATGTTCATCAAAGGTCAATGTTTTTTTCAAATCCATAAAATCTCTCCTTAACGTAAAAAAGCTGAGCACAAGTCTCAGCTTGGTCCCCAATGTCAAAAAACACTGGGCAACTCTGTTGCATTTAGTATATCCAACCCTCAATAAACATGCAATAGTTTTTATTTTTTTTCGCATTTTCATCGTTACAAGTTCTACTACATTGCCTGTAAGTAGTCCCTTACTACTAAGGAATCCGCCCAACACCTTTGCCTTTATCCCACTTCCAGCCATGAGCCTTAGTAGTCTAAACCGTAGTAATTCCAAGACTTTCCGCCATATTATGCCGTACTCTGCCCCAGTCTGCGAGGGTATGCATTATCATAAAACTGGAGTGCCGTGGCATACCATAAGAATTTTAACTTTTCTTTCCATATCGTTTCATATCCTTGCATATCTTCGTTTTTCCTAGGTTTTATCAGCTTTTCCCGACAGAACCCTTTCTTCCATATCCTAGCATAACTTCGCATATCTTTCCATATCCTGGCAAGCAAAATGAGTAAAAATCTAGGTAAAACCTCTCTTTTTACTCATTTTTACTCACCACTTTATTTCAGGTATCTTTTATCCTTTTATCGTGCACACCTTTTCAACTCTTTTTCTACGTTTTCTAGACGTTTTATTTCTTTCTCCGCATCCTCTAACTTTAAGTGCGTGTAAACATTTAAAGTCACACTGATATCCGTATGTCCCATAAGATATTTCAGGATTTCTACGGATATTCCCCTCTTTGCCATATTCGTACAGAATGTATGGCGGCAGACATGGGGTGTTATCTTTGGAAGTTGCACCCGATATATCTTGTTATATTTTTCAACAGAACGCTGAAACCGCTTCTCCCATTGATAAGGCATCATAGGCATTCCACGCTTATCCAAGAACAGAAAACCTGTATAGCCGTCAATACATATTTCAATCTTCGGTTTCTTCCGGTTTGCCAACACCCGTTTCATTACTTCATATACTTCTTCCGACATGGGTAATACCCTCGTTCCTGCGTCCGTTTTCGTTTTCTCGATGTATTTCCCTTTGTTACCAACATACTGTAACTGGTGGTCAACGTTGATTGTTTTCTTTTGCATATCAATATCTTTCAAGGTAAGTCCACAGAATTCCCCAATACGAAGTCCTGTATGTAAGAGAAGATACATTCCATCGTAGCACTCACTGAAATGTTCATCCTGCTTGACAAACTGCAAGAAGTCTTTTTCCTGTTTTCCTGTCAATGCTTCTCTTTTTACCGAATCATTGATTAAGAAGTTATGTAAGTCAAAATCAAAGGGATTCTTATGAATTAAGTCCGCTTCGTATGCCATCTGGAACGCAGGTCTTACAACTCCACGAACCGTATGAATGGAACTGTAACTCTTTCCATCCACTGATTGAAGCTTTATAATCCATGACTTGGCATCCATGGTATTAACCTGTTTAATTTTTACCTTTCCAAGCGCATCCCTTTTCAAAAGGTTGACTACTGTCTTATAACCTGCCGAAGTGGTAGGACGAACATTTATCTTCTGGCTGATGTATTTTTCAACCAACTCTAACACTGTCATATCCCCACCTGACAGGGATACCCCATTTGCCAAGTCACGCTCCAGAAGCTTTTCCTTTTCCCTTAATGACAGGTCTGGCTTTTTCCCCTCTGGTAACTTATCGTTCTTTTCAAGTTTCCAACTGTACAGAAACTTTCTTTTCTTTGTAACCGGGTCAATGGTACTATACAGATACCTTCCATCCGCTCTCTGTTGGCAAAGTATTATGGAGTAACGACGGACTATCTGCTTGGTATGACGGATAATAAAGAACAGCATCTATTTCCGGTTGATGAACTTGGTCTCGATGATGCCACTGTGTAAATACTGAAAAGCGGTGATTTAAATGTCAGGCTTATTTGTGAGCTGATTAAGAATCCTGCTTTTGCTAATTTCATGTCAGATATGGAGATTTATGTTGATAATCTGGCCGCTATGCAGATTCACAACATGAATAAATACATTGAATTTACCAGAGCAAAACTTCAAGAAAAAGGGACAAGCACCACCGACCATTATATGAAAACCCTTGAAGCAGCCACCATCAAGGAAGATGACTATTTTGCAAATCTTCTCGGTAGCGATATCGCCGGGATTGCAAAGGATATTAAAGAAGCTCATAAAAAGGATTCCAATACCGGAAATGACACAACAGAAGTTGATGAGATTGAAGAGGCCTTTGAACAGATTCAGAAAACAGATAATGCTACACAGGCTCAAATGATTATGTACAGTAAGATGTTTAAGATTAACTTCACAAAGATGGAGCCATATGAATTCAAGACCTTTACAGAAATTCTTCAGAGATATTCAGACGCATTTAAGGTGCCAAAAGGTAACGGAAGAGGCAAAAGAAAATAAAAAATCAGGGATATGCTCATTTGAACATATCCCTATTCTTATATGTTTTTCCTCATATTAGGTATATTTTGCTCATAAACATTATCATCTCATTGAGCCTAAAAAAAGAATATCAATTCTATTTCCTATTATCAGTAACAATATGTTTTACAGAGGAACTGGGATTTCTAAGTTCTTCCCTAAAAAATGTAGGATAGTAAGTTATATCACTTTTTTCATCTACCCATATAAGCCTTTCTTTTGACTCATCATCAGTAAAACTATCACATACCGGCTCAAAATCATCCGGTGTTTTCATATAAAAGAAAAATGAAATCTCATAGATTAATTTATCTTCTTTTTTACCATAATCACCATAGAAAAAATTTTCATGAACAAATCCAAGACGATCCACTTCCAGTCTCACACCTGTCCCTTCAAACACTTCTCGAACGACTGCCTCCTCAGCACTTTCTCCAAACTGGATACGCCCGCCAACAGAATAAAGGTACTCATCCTTCTGATTACCAACCATCAGAAATTTGTTACCTTTCATAATAATTGCTCCAACGCGTATATTAATATACCCATTATCAATGGCTACTGTACAATCCGATGCCATTTATGATTCCCTCCTAAATTCCTCTTAATATTAATCAATTTCAATCTCTCAGCCATTCAAGAACCTTTTTTGCAATTTCCGTAGGAGTCCCGTTTGTGCAATCTAATGTATCAAACTCTGTATCTCCTAAAGTGTCATGAGTCCTAAAATAATTATTATAATCGATTGAGCTTTGAATCCAACCCGCATCGTCTATCCCTCTGCCTTCTGTCATCCGTTTTCTAAGAACCTCCGGCTCAGCTGTAAGTGCCAAAACTTTTATTTCAGAGAAAAATCTTTTCCCGTATGTATGATGCAATCTGTCAATACCACCTGCCATAGTCCACACTACAGGCTTTTTGCATTGAGATATATTCTTTGAAACAGAATATACCTGTTCAATAAAATCATTTTCTTCTTCATCATTTTGTGGCCAGGCAATATTCCGAAGCCAATCAGCATCAATGATCACATACTCATCCGTTATTTTCTGAAATTCAATTGCTGTGGTTGTTTTACCAACTCCGCTACAACCAGTCAGGAAAAATATAGGTAACTTATCAAACTTCCACTCATTACCACATTTAGGGCACTTTATCACATTTCCTGTAACCTCTTTATCCCATTCTGTGTTTCCACATGCAGAACATATTCCTAACATTTTATAATCTCCTGTAATCTATCAAAATTTTCTTTTCCCGTTGCCCACACAATAGCAGGAGCAGACTTCGCTTCCTTTTGCCTAAACATTTCCAGTCGATATCTACCATCACAGACGTAAAAACTACCGTCATCCTTGTACTCAATAATAAGTGGCGGCGGATTCCAATTATCTACCGCGTTCATCATCTCATTAACATGACTGAAAAAGTATTCTATATCATTTTCCTCGGTCAAGTACTCCGGGGCTCCGGCTCTGATATTATTTAATAACGAAAGCTCAAACAGAATTATTCCTGTATAAAAGCGTTTTTCTTTTAACAGCCCCTCCGCCAAAGCAATGTTATGTCCATCATTGCGAAGAAAAAGCTGAATCCATTCCTCCAATTTACCTTTATTGCAATAATCTGCCGCTATTTCCAAAACACCATACTTTTCCATCTTATACTATTTTATTCCATTCATTTCGTTAATCATTTCAAGAGGTTTTACCGTCATTTGCGCCCATGCAGGCCTAAATCCGCTCTTAATCGCATTCCTTGCTGATTTGATATTAGACCATGCACAGCAATAAAATGGTACCTTACCTCTTTCAAGAATCTCTATGGCAAGCTTGCTTGTGAGTGCCGATGCAATTCCCTGCCTTCTATACCCCGGCAATACGTCAATTCCTATCTGCCACATAGTATCACCATCAGCTGAACAAGCTGCCAGTCCAACAAGTTTTCCATTATCATATGCTCCGACTCCAAGCACATCTAAATGCTTTCTATCCTCGCATAGGGCGTTACTCCATTCAGGCTTATACAAATCTGCAAAATCTGGCTGCTCAAGTACTTTTGTCTCTAACTTGCATGGCAAAGGCTTAAGTACATCCATATCAGGTAAAAAATACTCAGCCATGAAGCATACCCCAAGTCCATGTGGTCTGAATGCATCATTGAGAACATGCATATTTGGTGTTTCAAAACAGTGCTCCACAGCATATTTACTAATATACTTTTCCACAATGTCCCTATACTCTTCTGAAATGGTAGCAACTATATTATTTCCATAAGTGGTTAAATCACACACATGTGGAAGCTTTAAGTATCTTCTTGCAGACGGGTTTGCCACAGAAGTAACTATCACATTATCTTTTTTCAAAAAATCTTCCCAGTTACAATTTGAGTCTATTGCCGACTGTTCCAGCGCAACCCTAAGAATATCTTCATTGGTAAACAATTCTATTCCCTCCCCATAATAGATTCCATTTTATGAATCTATATTCTTGGCATACTCATATACCTTTTCTGACCATTCCCATATATCAGAACAATCATTTTCGATGTAATATACCTTTTCCTTCAGTGCTTCCGGTACATATGATTCAATCCTATTCTTCTCCTTTTCCGGAACAATAATTGCATGTATCCAGTCCGCTAACACAACTTCATTTTTGATTTTTAAAGGCAACACACCCTCAAATACTGCATTGGGATGCTTAACTATTTCATTATATTTAAAGAAAAATCTGACTCCGGGAGTAAAACCTATACTTAAATCTTTATCATCAGGAAAACGGCCGAGTTTCCTTTCCATCACAAGTCGGTCTCCTGCCTGACAGTTTCCCCATGCAAACATAATATAATCAAAGTAATCTTCAGGATCATTGGCTGCATTTCTTGCTTCTTTAGCAAGCTCAGCTGCACTCATCTTCCTTGCTAACACCGGTGAAAGTAGTGAACCGCATTCCAATATTTTAATTGCATTTTCAACTGGTGAAGTGTGGCACACCAAATCAGTCATACATCCTTTATATGTCGGACATGCTGTACATTCTGTAATCTTCTCGGGTACAGATACCTTAGCTCTATTTCGATCTGCAATAGCATCTCGCACTTTAGCAAGTATGTTTTCATCTCCAACCAGCTCGCATTCGCGGCCATTATCTTTTTCGTATTTTATAAAATCCAGGACTGTCTGTATTTCCCAATCCGTCATCTCAGGGTAACCAGACAATTTTTTGTATAAAACTCCGTCCCAGCATTCTGTAAATTCAAAATCTCCAAATTCTATCTTCATTATTTTTCCAACTCCAACAGTCTTAGTTATCAACATTCCCAAGAGATATCTCAAGCAATTCAGCTGCAACCTCTACATTCTTTATACGCATCAAATTATCCCAGACATCTTCCTTGCCTAAAAGATTCATACCTCCATGCCATACAATCTGATTATCAATTACAGCAAAATGCTCGTCTATCTCTTCTTTTTCAACGACAGTTATTCCAACACCCTGCATTTCACAAATTAGCTCATAATATACTGCTGCATTTCCATACATTGAGTTGTCTGGATTAAGTGTAATGACAGTCACTTTAACCCCTTTTTCCTGACGTTCTTTTACAATTTTTATAAACCTTGCAATCTTTTCAGCACGTATATCCGGGCTTGAAATGATAATTTCTTTTTCTGCCTCAACCAAATCCTGCTCAAATTTTTCTATATAATTACCTGAATCATATATTGCATTTATAATCTGTTTAGATTTGATTTCTCCGGTCCATAATGAAAATCCAGTCTTTCTATACGTTCTCAGACGCTTTCCATACATACGGTCAAAGTATCTTACATGAGAATCAACGTAGTCATAAACATATACTGCTTCTTTTCCTTCAAAATCACGGTTAAGTCTGCCAATATACTGTTCCAAACGTCCCTCAAAAGATACCGGCGCCGCAAGCATTAAGGTATCGAGTCTCGGGAAGTCAAAGCCTTCACCAATTTTCTGTCCTGTTGCAACTAATATTAGTGTTTCGTTCTTAGGAACCTGTTTTAATTTTGTACGTATTTCAAGATTCTCTTTATCTGAATTATCCCCATAAAGAATAAATACATGGTCCGCAGAACCTTTCAGGTTGTCTGCCAAGGTTTTGGCATGCTCTTTCATTCGTGTTAGTATAACCGGTGTCTTTCCCTCTTTTACACAGGATTTTACATCTTCGACAATCATATTATTACGTACTTCACTTGATGTAATAAGCGCATAAGCTTTATTGATATCATCCTTCGATTCAGAATTATCAACTACCCTAGTGTATCTAGGTACAAAGAAATGTCCTATTCCCTGTTCTGCAGCACGCTCAAGAGCAGTAAACTTGTGTCTGAGCGGTCCTAAAAGCATATATAAAATTTTTTCCATGCTGTCACCACGTTTTGGAGTAGCAGATACTCCATATACATATTTAGCTTTGACTTTCTGCAGTACTTCCATCGAAGATGTAGAAGCTGCATGGTGACATTCATCCATTATTACCATTCCGTAAGAATCTAATATTTCTGTCAGATTATCCTTACTGCTAAGTGATTGCACCATAGCAACATCAATAATTCCGGTTAATGTATTCTTGCTGCCATGAAGAATTCCTATAACACTATCACGTTTCTTCTTCCTGCCAGTTTTTGTTTCATATTCAGGCGGTTCTTCATCTATACATAAAAAACGTTGTAATTCTTCTACCCATTGAGAAAGCAAATCCTTGCTATGAAGCAATATCAAGGTACTTACTTTTCTCTCAGATATTAAATAACTACTCACAACCGTTTTCCCAAATGCTGTAGCCGCCTGAAGAACGCCCTCTGAATGCTGCAATAGCCTCTGTGCTGCCAAATCCTGTTGCGTTCTCAAATCACCCTTGAATGAAACACGAATCGGGCGACCTTTTTCTCTTTGATCCGACACATCAACTGCAATTCCTGCTTTACCACATTCATCGAGAATACTTTCTCTAAGTCCTCTTGGCACCTGAATATACCCATCAACATCTTTTCCAAGATAGACAGCGCTAAAATTGTAATAATTAGAATATCCCATTCTGGCATTCTTATAGAATTCAGGATTATCAAAGGCTGCCATGCCTCGGATTTGATTTTGTAATCTTGGCATTATATTTAAAGTATCCGCATACAGTCCATCCGATAAAACCAAATGTAGTTTACCTACAACATCAGCCTTAAGAAACTCACATTTCTTTTTCCATGGTTTAGGCCTATTGGAACTATCTGGGCTTGCAAGTCTTCCGCGTGCTTCTGCCAATTCCTGTTGCCATTTTTCCATGTAAGCTTCAATATCCAGGGCACCAAGCTTTTCAGTGCCATGCAAGAGTACTTCCCACTGGTTAGGATAAGCATTCCAATTCTCATCCACAAACGCGCTGTTACCATTCTTTACTGCTTGTCCTTGCAAAGGAAGAGCAATAAGATTTCCTATACTGCTGGCAACATCCTGGGAAGGATACATTCTGTCGTAATAATGAAATGATTTCATGTTAACCGTCGCAGCACCCTTATCAAGCAACAGAAAACCAAAGTTTCTCGCTAGTGATGCCGATATCGGTTTCTTAAAAAATATCCATACATGTGCACCTCTGCCGGAACGTGAACGCTCCACTAATGGCTTTATTCCATTTTGCTCACACATCTTCCTAAGCGCATCTACTTCTGCATGCCATTCATTATCAACGTTAGCATAATCTGTCTGTTCTGCACCTTTTTCATGATTATCAAAATCAAATACAATAAATCTGCAAGTACCATCTGCTAATAACGGATAAATACCAAGCACATCGGTTCCATCTTCCTTAGTGCCCTTTAGGTGTTCCTTAATTCTCCACAGTTCTAATGGTGTCCACTGTGTATTTTCACATTCATCACAGAATACTTTTTCGCCTCTTTGTTTAGGGCACAGAGTGTTATTCCAACGATTATTGCATTGAGGAAAATATCCGCCATTCTTGCCTCTCTTTGCAAATACATCCTGCCGTCCCCAAAACATGGCAAAATACCTTTTTGCCATGTCATCTGTTATATATTCCGGATTGATAATTCTTTCGCCTTGGTCCGGATCATAGTTTTCCAGGTTTTCTATCTTTTCCTCAAAGTGACTATAATCTTCATATGGTATATTAGCCTTTTGTAATTGAGCTTTGAGAACAGTATTTTCGTTCTGTAATGAGCGAACCAACTTTCGTAATGAATCAATATCATATGCTTCAATATTCATAAACTTCGCCCTCCTGTTCTGCTATATCATCTTATTGGCAATTATCATTCCACTGCTGTTCCCTGCTATCCCACTTTGCATCAAAGCTTCTTCCTGTTTCTATCGCATTTGTTACAGGAAGCAGAAATTGCTTAATAACCTCTATGGTTTCCGGAAGAGTAACATCTAAAGAAACCTTCTTTTTCTTCACAAAGCTCTTCCACCGTGATAATCGTATCGCATCGTCGGAATATTCTGGATTAAATGCAACTATTGTATGTAATGAAGTTCCCCTATGATCAAAGGTTTCCTTTATGGCTTCTACCAATATTTGACCATCAAAATCATATTTCTGTGCATTCACATAAATATCATAAAAATCCTTAAATCTGCTATTATCATATCCCAATAAAACCATTGCCTCAAACTTCTCCGCAATGCTTGAATATAAAGAATATGCATATACTTCCGGAGCATCTTCTGATAATAGTACCGGGAAATCCATAAGTATCCTATCAGGGTATATTACATCTCCAAATCCTATATCTATCGAAACTGGAATACGTGTCCTATCCATAAATGCGGTTATAGACACATTAACTCCATGATATTCCTTAAATTCCGTAATTGACTTAACATCCAATGATTCCCAATCAAACTTTAATGGATCATCTGTTGTGATAGAAAATATGTGCGTAAACACCGTTTTCATCTCATCAATATCGTTTCCTATTCCCCTCGCCAATAAGTCGATATCTGTTGTTGCCCTTGGATAATCTCCATCATATAATGCGTACAAGAATATACCGCCCTTTAGCGTGAACTTCTCACGATAGTCTGAAATTGATAATCTATAAAGTGTTCTTTCCATTCCATATGATCCCAAAAGATCCTGAAATGTTCGTCCAGTCTCCATAGCAACATTTTTAAGTCTTGCTTTAACTGATTCAGCATTCATTAAATAAGAACCTCCAAATAAGTTCGTAGTATTTTTTCACATCTTAGCTTTTGCGCGTATTCGTGCAGCTTGTTCAAATCTCTATCAGACCGACCCAAATAATTAATAAGAATTTCCTTTGTTTCCTCTATCCCAACCTTGTTGCGATAAAAGAGAATATCAATTATGGTTTTCTCAATATCATAAATATTATATTTATTATCATCCTCAATCTGTTCAACTATGCCCACACTATACCTGTCCCCGGTAAAAGATACAACATGCAGGGGCGGCCATTCAGGTAGCGTTGATACCTTATGATTCCTCGGAATCGCTATATCCACTTCGCTTGGTCTGTAAGTAGAAAGGCCGTAATGAACTGCAGCACTCATCAGACATACTACGCCTTTTGGAGCATATGCCATGGCATAGTAAAAATCGGACTCTTCACCACTATATTTCACTGTCTCATATACACTTTTATCCAGTTTATAAAGGATTCCAGCATTGACCATCTTTTCAATTTCATAGTAAGTTGCACCCATACTCAATAGCTCAGTGGTCGTATATAGCCTCTTTTTTTCTGAAATATTCATCATATCAAACACTCTGCTTTACATAGATTTATTCTAGAATCATAATACTACATTCAAAATGAAATTTCAATATTTTCCACATTTATTTTATCTGTTGAATATTTTTAAATGCGATGTTAATCATAGAATACCGCAATTTGCCTATTTTTATATTTTAGGCATTTCTGTTTTGATTATCAAAAAAGCCACTCTATCACACTAAGTATTTAGTAGATAAGATGACCTTATTCATATTTCCGGGATGGTCCATATTCTCCTCGCACCAAAAATTGCTTTCAAAATAATCATCTATAAGGTTCTTGTTTTTCATGCTGCACCTCCGTTTTGCATTTTTCTCTAAAAACTAATTGTCCTATGCCGGCTATAATCAGCAATATTGCAATCGCATTAGCAAAAGTAAACGATCCCCCTTAGATAATATCTGCGCATTCGCTTCATAGGCGTGTGAAAATACCTCTGCTCTACGACGTTTTTTTTCTTTTGCCGTCGTGCGGCAGATTAAAATATTGAATTACAATTCATTGATGGTTGCAGTAATCGGCATGTTACAGATGCGTTTTGCCGGAGCGAAAGGTGCTAGAAAAGAAGTGAACACAAGCAACACCAGTATTTCTCCAATAGATGTTAAAGGGATTTGCCATGCCGTTCCCCAATAATTTGTAATCATCTGCGAATAGAGAAAATGATGCAGCGGTAACCCCAGACCACAACCTGCGAGGAGTCCAAGCGTAGTGTACGTGGCGGTTTCCATGAGAATCATCTTCTTGATTTGTAAACTATCCATCCCCACTGCACGCATGGCTCCGTATTGATTTGTTCTTGCAGACACGCTCATAGAAATACTGTTTACCGTATGAATAATAGTAATCAATGTGATCACGGCGAGGAATCCATAAACAAACAGGCAGAACATAAAATAGGTATTTTGTGTGTCTTTGTTTTGCGCCAGTCGATCATAAAAGCGATAATGTCCATTTGCCAATACGTGAAGCTCATTTACATTCTGCTCTGTTGCTTTTTTGGACAGCTGTACGTCAAGAACAGCATAGGCATCTTTGCCTGTAATTTCCTTGAACGTTTTCTCTGAGCAAATCACAGTTGGCTGATCCGATGTATCAAAGGGACTATCTTTCAAGACTCCAGCCACGGTAAGCTCTGTCTGCTCCAGCTGAATCGTATCTCCAACCTTCAAAGAATTGCTTTTATCAAAAACCGTCAGTACACCGTTGCCTTCAGAGACAGCCGATATATCACCGGCAATCAAATCTTCAGCTGCCCACTGAAACTGCTGATTCTCATAAGAAATCAAATCAATTTGCCCCAATTTCCCTTCATATTCTGCAGGAAGGCTTTGATACATCCGCCCAAATACCCGCTTTACATACGGCCGGCTTTCCACCTCTTTGGCAAAACTTTGTTTAATGTCGCACAGATTATCAGGACTACTATAAAAGACATCTGGTGCCCATGGCTTTAAGGGATTGAGTGCCATATTCACCCATTGTATAAGAACGGAAAAGCTCAAAATCATAATGATGCTGAGTGCAAAGGAGCCAGTCATTAGAAGTAGATTTTTTGGAGAGGATACGGCATGATGAATCCCCAAGGCCATCTCAATTTTCAAAAAGTTCTGCTTGATTGGCCGGGATGTGTTCCAATTTTCGGAAAGATTTCCGGTAACAGCCGCAACCGGAGAAACACCTGCCGCCCGCCTTGCGGGAGAGATGGAAGATAACAGCACGGTCAAAACACCAACAACAATTCCGCTGATGATACCGACACTACTAATCCCAAATAGCGGAATCTGTACAAATTCAGCGCCCGCACCAAACCGGAGCAGTGCACAAAGCATCCATGTGCCCACAATCCCAACTATCACGCCAATCGGAACCGCTGTTTTGCACCAATAGAGTGCTTCCAACTTGACTATGTGCATAACTTGTGCCCGGCTTGCTCCAATACAACGAAGCATTCCAAATAATTGTGTTCTCTCTGCGGTTCTGCTGTTCAGGCTTCCCGCAATCATAAAGACTCCCGCAGCCAAAACCAGAACAAACAAGATTGCAGCTACAAGGTACATTCCCATGACATAAGAATCACTGCTGAAACCCGTCAATCCCAGCAAAGCCGTGTTTTCGGATAATGTTTCGTCGGTAAAGCCATATGTTTTCCGCAACTCTGCAATCACCTTACGAATATGGATATTCTCGTAAAAGCGCACAAAACAAACGGGAGCAAGCTTACTTCCTTCTGCTTTTGCAAGACTTTGGAAGGAGTCCCAATTTAGAAAAGCCCCCACAATGTCGGCATCTGTGGTAATGGTAACATCTCCTCCAAAACCGGAAATCGTATAACCAAAATCTCCAGCTGGTGTATGTACGGTAATCGCCTCTCCAATCTTCAGAGAAAGCAGTTCTTTTGAACGATTCGAAAGTAAAATTTCATTCTCTTTTGTAGGATATCGGCCTTCAGTCAAATTGTCATAGATCTCCGTTAGAATCGCATTATCACCACCTACGATGACGCAGCTTTTTCCATTGATCGTATAGTCTTCGGATAAATCAAAGTTCAGTCCGTCATAACGGGAGGACGTCATCACATCTGTTCGCTGTGCGATTTGCTCAATCTGTTGCTCGGATGGCTCCTTCAACATGATATGCCAGTTCCCATGTTCTTTGATCACTCGTGTCTTTTCCATTCGGATCGCCATATCTGCCATGCTGAAAATCATCGTAACCAACAGCACTGAGATAATGATGCACAGCATCGTCATCCTATTCTGTCTCTTCCGCACCTTTGCAGAAATCGGAATAAGGCTAAGATAGCTTTTCATTCGCGGCACCTCCCGAAGTCGGTCAGTACACCGTCCGATACCTGCAAAACCCGGTCAGCCGTTTGCGCGATACTGCGATTGTGGGTAATCATAATGATGGTTTGTTCGTATTTTTTCGACGCCTCTTTTAGCAAGGCAATGACCTCGCTGCTATTCTGCGTGTCCAGATTGCCGGTCGGCTCGTCAGCTAAAATCAGGGCTGGCCGGGTAATCAGTGCCCGCCCAATTGCCACACGTTGCTGCTGACCACCGGAAAGCTGGCTCGGCAGGTGATTTCGGCGCTCTTTCAGATTCAGCACCGCCAGTAGTTCTTCCAGATACTTTTTGTCCGGCTTCTGGTAGTCCAGCAACACAGGGAATATGATATTCTGCTCCACGGTCAGCTCCGGCACAAGGTTGAACGCCTGAAAGATAAAGCCGATATTCCTACGCCGAAACACGGTCAACTTCTTGTCGTTCATGGAAAAAATGTCCTTGCCGTCGATCAGCACCTTGCCTGACGTAGGCGTGTCCAATGCGCCGATCATGTTCAGCAGTGTACTTTTGCCGGAACCGGATTCTCCAACGATTGCCACATACTCTCCTTTGGGAACAGAAAAGCTAACATCTTTCAAAGCCTTGACCGCGGTTTCCCCGTTGCCATAGGTTTTACAAATATTTTTGACTTCTAACAAGTTCATAGTGCAAACACCTCTTTCTCAATAATTTTGCTGTCGTAAACGGATGGACTTTCGTTCCCTGTCTACGATGGAAAGAATAGCACCCCAATATTACTGTAACCCTACAACCAGCCTACAATTTTGTAGGAATTGGGAAATTCATTATAAAACTCGTTCCAATTCCTAATTCACTTTCCACTTCTATTAGACCCCCATGAGCTTCGATAATTGCTTTTGCCAACGGCAGGCCAAGCCCGATCCCCTGTGTATCCTTTGAAAAGCGGCTGCGATAAAACCTCTTGAAGATGTGGTGTAAATCTTCTGGATGAATCCCGCACCCGTTATCCTTTACTGTGATTTGAACAGCAGAGGGCAGTGTCTTCCATTTGATGTGAATGGTATCGCCCTTTTCTGTATGGTCCAGCGCATTTTTCACAATGTTGCCAATCGCTTCACTCAACCAATCACGGTCACAGAAAAGGGAAATATCATCTGCACCAGATAAGACGATCTCTTTCTGTTCCTGCTTGGCACGATACGCAAAGTGTAACTCCAAATCCTGCATCATATCCGCTACATTTTGTATTTCCTTTTCAAATGCAATAGAACCAACATCCAACTTTGTGATTTTAAGAAGGCTTTGCACCAGAACTTCAATACGGTCAAGCTCCTGCTCGGACAGATCAGCAAATTCTTTCACGGAGGACACTTCTATATCCTCGTCCTGAAGCAGCCCATTATAAATGTTCAGAGCTGCCAGTGGCGTTTTCAGTTGGTGTGAAATGTCGGAGATTGTATTTTTCAAAAACTCCTTCTCGCGTAGCTCGTTATCTGCATGGGCGTTTAACACTGCCGCCAAAGAATTGATGGAATGAAACAGACGGTACAATTCGCCCTCATTGTCACATTCAATACGGGCATTGCGATCTCCATCAAGATACGCATTGATCTGCGATACCGCCTGCTCCATGATCTGATTTTGCCGATTAAAATACACAAAGCAGGCTGCCCATACAGCACCATTAGCCAATAGAAAAAGGATTAGCAAGGACAGGGAAAGTCGGTGATAAGACAGCCATAGAAAAACCTCAGCTAAGAGAAATGCGAACCCCAAAATCAGCGAAAGCGAAAGAAATAGATTTTTGATTTCTTTATTTGCCAGTATTTTCATTCTGCACCTCATCCGGTAATGTTCCATTTATAGCCCATGCCTCGAACAGTCAGAAGCATTTGCGGTTCACTCGGATTATCCTCAATCTTCATACGAAGCCGACGCATATAGACCGTAAGGGTACTACTGTCGATATAATTCCCATCGCAGTCCCATAACTTATCTAAAATTTGCTCCTTTGTCAGTACCATGTTCGGGTTTCGCATAAACAAACACAGCAGCTTGTATTCCGCAGCGGTCAAATCCAAAAGTGCTCCATTCTTGAAAACCTGACCTTGCAGCAAAAGAACCTTGATGCCATTCGACTGCAATTCCGTGTCTGCCGCCTGAAAAGAATTTGCACGTCGAAGTAAGGCGTTAATCCTTGAAACGAGAACCCCCAGTTTGAACGGCTTTGTGATATAGTCATCACCGCCAATATCCAGCCCCATAATGATGCTTGTTTCTTCGTCCGAAGCCGTCAGAAAAATAATCGGCACCTTTGATGTAAGCCGTACTTTTTTGCAAAATTCAAAGCCAGAACCATCTGGCAGCGATACATCCAACACCAGCAAATCATATTTCCCGTCCATCCACAGCCCATCCGCTTCTTTGAGCGTTCTGGCAATATTCAATTCATATCCATGCTTTTTGAAAGCAAAAGAAAGTCCGTTAACCAAGCTTAAATCATCTTCAAGAAGTAATATATTACTCATGCTTTTGCGCCTTTCCCTGTTTTGTCCGGCCGTCAATCGGCTTCTCCGCAGTTTTTGGGATCAGCCAAACACTAGCCTTCTTCACAGCGCCGGGGATACGCCCAGCGGCACACAAATAATTTACTCTACGAGGTGTCACGCCCCATTTTTCGGCGACCTCTTTTAGTGTCATATAATCCATTTCACACCTCCATAGAGTACATTATAGTTCTTTTTCTCGAACAATACAAGTTTATCCCTGATTACCGCTCTATAAAATCAGCGTAATGTAAATGCATCACCATTCTATAGTTATTTTTTTATATTTCAAAACATCTGCCACACTCTCCGGGAGTGCTAAAAACAACCTTAGCAATGATGATATTTGACGAGGTACACGAAGACGCTGATTGGAAAATTGCCGAAGCAATTACTGGTTTTTATTCAAAACTAAATTCGGGCGTTCTTTACATCACATATTAGAAATGCCCTTGTTTGTCAGCTCCGCTGTAACTCCTGCAGTACAGTTCGCTGATATATTTGCTGGTATCGTGAGACATTATTATGAAAATGAACCTGACCAAAAAGAACCGGAAACAGAATTTCAGGAATGGCTTATAGAGCTTTTTACCAAATTACATAATCTTACAGAAAATAACTTCATCCCTAAATCACATTATTTGGAGTATGGATTTCAGAAAATGGGTAAAAACTTCTCCTATCCTGTAAGTGAAAAATTTACTACTTCCGATAATGATGAAAACCTTTTAGGTAAAGATATTTCTAATGATTTATCTGAATAATTTTTTGTTTGACTTCATACAAATATGGTGTATAATATTATTAAAGTCATATGTTGTTCCGTCCTGGAGCTGCGTAGGACTCGTAATATTAACAAAAGTGTCGCACTTGCAGTTTAGCAAGTGCGATTTTCTTTTATAAAATTAAAACATCTTTTTTATATTTTGCATAAATAAATCTAATTCCTTTCCTATAACCTGATAAGTTGGATTACTAAAGTGTCTTTCTTGCTGTCCGTTGCTCCATAACTCTTAATTTGCTCTGTTCCTCTGTAAAATTGACTGTAATTCTGATTGATATTTATCATCATCTCTCTGTCCTCCTTGAGATATAGAATCGAAATCCTTTTCCCGCTTTTTCCCGCTATTACTTTTCTGCAATTGCTCTTAATCTGAATTTCTTTCCTTTTGCAAAAGGAGTGAATAAAGCCTTTCCCTCTTATTCACTCCCTCATATACATAATTTGTTTAAGAAATTACTGCATTCTGTCTCCTGTATGTATCATTATCTTTCTGGCTTAACTGCCCCTCAATCTGAGCCAGCTTTTTCTCCAATACCTTAACCTTTTCTTTGTCTCCCGCCGCAGCCTTTATCTGCTGTTCAAGCTGTTTCTTTTCCTCTTTGAGCTTCTCAATCTCTCTGCCAACATTATCTGTATTTGTCGTACATTTCTCCGCCTTTTTCGCTGGCTCCTCCTTTGGTTGAACATCTTTCGCCTTTGCCGCTCTCTTAGGATCATCATACATCACTTTTGGATTACCGTTTTCATCCTGTCCTAAACGATACAGACCACTGGGCTTGCTGCCGGATTTTTCACTGCTGATATACTCGTCCTTTGGAATTGGAACCCCTTCACTTTTATCTTCCGCCCTCTGCTCTTGTGAAGTTCTTTTTACTTTATCCTGCTCTGTCTGTGCCCTTTCTAAATACTCATTTTTGTAATCCTTATAATTACCGCTTATTTCCATTGACATAAATCGTCCTCCTTTACTTTGTTACAATTAAATATACCTACAATTTTCTATTCGTCATTCATATAGCTGTTTTTAACAAACTTGTTGCGAAATGCTTTCTGATTGTTGCGGAATGATTAAAAGAACACTTAAAGTAAATTTTTCTCCATCTGTTCTTAGTTCCATAGCTCCATGATATTTTTCTGCAACTGCTTTTATGTTGGCAAGTCCGGTTCCGCTGCGAAGGCTCCCTCTCCCACTGTAACTATTACTTATTTCAATCAATAGAAAATCACCCTGCACTTTTCCCGTTACATGAATATATTTTTGTTCGTCATGGTTCATTCGATTGCAGGCTGAAATAGCATTATCTAATGCATTAGAAAAAATAATACAGAAGTCAATATCAGCAATTCCACATGGATATGAAGCAATAAATGAACATTGCACCACTATCTGATTGTTTTTAGCTATTCCCAATTTATTTCCAATCAGAATATCAAGTACAGGATTATTAGTGCTTACCGGAAATGACATATCCGCTGTTAAATTTTCCATATCACTCATATACTTCAATGCGGTATCTATATTCCCATTCTGTACCAATTCTTTGACAATGGATATATGATTTTTCACATCATGCCGAAATGATTTTGTTTTCTCATAACGTATTTTTGCTTCCTCCACATACTGATTCAAAGAATGTTTTTCCAATTCTAACAGTGATAACTCTCTGCTTAATTTGAAACTTTCCATCAATTTTTTGTAAGAAAACATGATACAAAACAGACTGGCTATCCCTAATATCTGTATAAACAGTATTGGAAATGGACTTATGCTAGGTAAACTGCCATCTGCTTCTATCGTAATGGTATCTCCATAAATATTTAAACTAATATATGCCTCATAATATGCTGATTTTAACGCTGAATGTACACTTGTTTCTGCTTTTGTCTCTTTCTCATGCCACCCTACTCCTTGAGTATATGTAAGAACTTCTTCCCCTCCTTTATTATATATATGAATCGCAGAACCAGTTCCCTCTCCCTGATATTCAGCCTCATATGGTATCCCAAATAAAATACACAGCCATCTTTTGTCTGCCTCTTGTATTTCTTTCATGTCACCCATATTTCCAGAACTCATTGATTGGTTGAACTTACCTATCAGTGCCGCCCGATTTGGTGCCACTTTAGCAACCTCTGCTTTCCGCAAGTTCATAAACACATTTCCCATATATATGTTGTTTTCCGCATCTTTCTTAGCCAATTCTGTTATTTTCTCTTTTATTGAATCCGTTAGTTTCCACTTGTTTTTATCATCACTTTTTGAAATACTTTTATTAGAATTGATAGATACTATCACCCTATTAATGCTATTTGATAAATCCATTTCTAGTACCTTACCTTATCCAAAATCTACAGCCTATCAGCTTCAGATGTAGTCCCTAAACCATTTGCAGCTGCACTAACCACTGCCGACGAAGCCGCAGTTGCTCTCATGTCTGAATCAGCCTCTAAAGCTGCTTTCTGAGCGGCTTCATCTTGCATTTCTTTCAGCTGACTTAGGCGTTCCTTAAATGCATCGATATATTCATCTACACCCTCAAGCATTTTATCCCATTCTTCATCTGTCATTTCACGCCAGTCTTTTTCTTCTTTGAGTTCCTGTGCGGTCAGTTGATTGTCATCACGAAATTTCTGAACTGCTTCACTAAATAAATCTCTGCTGCTTACCTTTGTGTTCCACTTTTCAAAATATGATAAAAGCTTTCCACATTCCACTGATTGCGAATATGTCTCTGTCATACCTGAAAATGTCTGTTTTGCATTGTCAATAATTGCAAACCAGTCCTGTTTTTTATCCCAGAAAGCCTGTTCATCATAAATGCCGGAACAAACTCCATCATATTCTGACTGCGATGCATATGCCTTCATCTTTGAATAGGAAGCCATACCATGTTTTTCAATCATACCCACATCTTCCATATAAGACATCAGAGCAAACATTTCTAACTCTGTCGCATTATTTGGATCTACATCATTAACACGAACCTCATAATCGCCCACTTTAATTATTGGTTCAGCTGGTGTGGAAGAGTCAGCATATTTTGCTAACAATCCTGCATTCCCTGCTGTTGTTACACCAATTGTTTTTCCATTGTTAGACGATGTAGTCTCTTGTGTTGCAGAACCCATTGTTGTAAACTTTGAAACTGAATCGTTTGAACTGTTCTTACGATAGCCTGCACGATAAAAATCAGTACTGCATCCTACTGCTCCTATACTCATTTTTACTCCTTTCCGCAGTTGCTCTGTCAGTCACAACCGCACCGCTCTCCAGAAAGGTCCGAGCGGCTCATTTTTTTGAAAATATTTCTTTTAAACAGCATGTACCTAATTTTATATTGTTTATTTCAATGGCAACTCCTCTATCGTTCAGAGCCCCCTACACCCTTGCAGTCCATAGAGGCAAAGTTTTATGCGCCTCTGCAGAATTGGGTGTAAAAATTATATCTGTATATCCAGTGAATTACCCGAAGATGGTGCTTTTGTGCCTGCTGCCAGATCAGACTGTATCTGCTGATAAGATACAGTTCCCTTTGCGTTTTCTCCATACTCCTTTTTCAGTCGTGCCAGTTCATCATTATAGATAAATGTAAATACACGTGCCCTTGCAAATTCTTCCTCTGTGCTTATGGCTTTCCAGTTCCTTGATTCAGGATTGTAAGACAATGTTTTATTTCCATTCGAATCCCAAAACATACAAGCCGCATTCATCTTTCCTCCTGTCTTTCTCATACTTGATTCATAGATGGCTTTTCTGTCTGGGGAAACTGTCTCACCATGCTGCATACATAATTTTCGGTATGCCGCATCATCCCGCTTCCCGGTGGCAAATTCCTTCTGTGCAAGTTCCTTTATAGCTTTCTCGAATTCTTCCTCCGACATTGCAGGCTTATCACGTTTCGTCATAATATTATCCCAATTCGGTTTTGTGAATTGAATATCAACCGGCTTGAAACGCAGTGCGAAATTTCCATAATCACATTGAGCTAACGGATTATTGGGATTTTTCTTATTGCCAAACATCTGCTGCACCATGTTAGCATACTGTGAATAATTGCCCCTTGTTATCTGCATATGAAATCCTCCTTGATTAATATAATTATATGCCTGTTTTGTCCTACGCAAATAATTTTTCGCTTCATAAAATCTGTCGGCTGATGCACTCGCTTTTCAAACCCGGACTGCGCCAAATGACTATTCATTGCACCAAATGACCATAACATTTAAAGCATCACCACCGCTTGGAACTTCTCTGAGTCACATGAAATAACAAAGTCTCCGCCGTATTTATCCACAACAGCTTTTACATTCGACAGACCGATGCCATGCATCCCGCCATTGGAATCCAGCACGATGCCGTCCGTGATTTGTACTTTTTCCAAGACAGGATTCTTTACAGAGAAAATTATCTTCCCGCCTTCCTGAACCAGCTTGATATAGATAACGGCTTTTCTCCCCGCCTTTACGACCTTTAAACACTCATGAATGGCATTGTCCAGAAGATTGGACAACAGGATGACCGTTTCCTCCTCGTTCAACCGCATTCCACTCATGTCGCCTACCTTGAATATCATAGAAGTCCCCTGCTCCCTTGCTAAATGAAACTTTTGGTTCAGGACTGCGTTCACGACAGGATGGTTCGTATTGACCGCTGACATCTCCACCAATATACTCTCCGTCAGCCGCTCCACAAGCGTGGCGGCTGCCTGCGGGTCACCTTCCCTTATCAGAACCTGTATTGTCCTTATCTGGTTTTTATAATCATGCATCTTTCTCCCCTGCCGCTCATATACTGTCTGCATATCCCGGTAATATGCAAGCTGACTTTCTTTCTTCTGATCTGTCAGCGCACTTTCCCGTAATAGTTCTCCCTTTTCAAGGATGTCCTGCATCAGCTCCATCACAAGGAAATTCATCACAATCAATCCTACTGTGAGGAAAAGGTAGGAAGCTTGTACCTTTTTGTCGCTGCTGTAACAGTAATACATGAGCAGCATAGCTGTTGCCGTAAACAGCGGCATCATGCCAAACTTCCACCATTCCTTATGAGAAAGCCCATCATAGTTGTTCTTTCCTTTCCATATTTTCCTCAAAATAAAAATCAGGCAGATCCAAACCAATTTTGCAGGCAGAATCAGATACGTAAGTTCTGAAACATACATTTCATTCTTAATAATCAATATACTCTCGATTTGTAATGACAGGAGGTCTGCCAAAAATAACATCGAATAATTCATACTTGAAAAGAAAATGCAATGTTGCCAGTCTGCCCAGTAATACACCTTGCAGAATACTGTATAAACCAAAATTACCAGCAACGCCTTGATTACCATTGAATCAAGGTACTCTCCAAGGAACGATACGGTCACAGTAGACAAATACAAAGCAATATACCTGCTCCTCTCCAGACGCTCCATTCTCTTTCTTTCCATAAAGGTATCAAAAAAATACACACTTCCCCATGTCTCTATCGCCATGAGGAAAAACGAAAGCAACCACAGTCCTATTTCCATAATCATTCTTCCCCCTTAAACAGCATGTACTGCTGCTTTACCTGTGCATATCTGGACTTCGGAACCGAAATCTCTTTTCCTGTTGTCAGAGTAAGAACATAACTGTTGATTTTCGCAATATAACGCATATTTACAAGAAAGCTTAAATGTATCCTTACAAACCCCATGTTTTTTAATTCTGCTTCGAGTTCATCCAACTTTTTATAGATTCTATAACAGCCTTTTTCCGTGTAAAATATATTTTTATGTCTGGCTGTCTCAATGTAAATAATGTCATCTGCATGAAGCTTTATCGTTCCCTCCACAAAGGAAAACTCCAAAATCCGGCTGTTTTTCTGAATCTCCACGATAAGGTCATCCATGCACTCGCCGATTGTTTCAGCCAGATTATCCTTTAGCAAAAACCGGCTTGCCTTTACCTTATATCCATCCAACGCATAATTCATGTATGCAGTAACCAGAACAACGGGAAGTTTGGGATACTCTTCCTTTATTTTCATGGCAGCTTTCAGACCGTCCATATCTTCCATATTGATGTCCAGAAACACAAGCTGGCACTTCTGTAATGCAGATTCATCCTCACAAAGACTGGCTCCTGAATCATACTCAATCATTTCAAAACACTGCTTCTTTTCCTGTGCATAGCTTTGCAATAGCTCTATTAAAATTTTCCTGTCATTCTGACTATCATCGCAAATAATAATGTTCATGCTTTTCCTCATTTCCAATCACATATTTTATTTATTATATCAGAAAAAGCATTTGTTATCGTTAATTCACTGCACCAAATGACTATTTGTTGCACCAAATGACCATTTTGTACTTTCCTCCGCTCGTCAGTTAATCTTCTCTGCTTACGATAACCACATAACAGGAAAAAGCAGATAGAAACTACCTGCTCTTTCCATAAAACTTTATAAACTTGCTTCCTGACTCTTGGTCTTTGGTTTCTCTGGCATCTTCTGATCGGATATTTTCTGCTTCATCTCGGCAAGTTTCTCCTTGACGGATACCCGCCCTCTGGAACCGTCTGCTAACATCCGCTCCTTGTCATGCTCTGCGATACGCTCCGACATCAGAAAACTTGCAACAGGCTTTAACGGTTCATCAGCCACCGCCTGTATATCTTCCGCCCTGTCCGGCTCGCCTTCCTGCGTCTGCGCACTCTGCTCTCCGGTTTCGTCATCCGGCTCATCATCTCCCATATCCAACGCATTATCGCCCTTTTCGTCCATATTAAGAAGTGCATTTAACTCTGCAAGGCGCTCTAGCTTCTCCGCCAGTTCCTGCTCCTGTGCAAAAGGTTTTGTGACTTCCACCTTTGCGGTTTCAAGCTGATGTTCCACGTTGGAAAGTTTCTGCTCCACATCTGCCATTTTCCCAGTCATTCCCTCTAGTGCATTGGAAAGTCTTTGCAGATTTCCAAGCGGGTCGGCTCCGATTTCCACCTCATGGCTAAGGGCATTTTCCCAGTCAGCGGTAAGTTTCGAGGACTTCACCACATCGGGAAGCACCGTAATCAGCTTCATTCCGTCCTCTGTGGGGAGCATCTGCTTTTTCTCACGCTTTACAAAACCGTCCTTGACTAACTTCTCGATAATGTCTGCTCTGGTGGCAGGTGTGCCGAGTCCTTTGCGCTCCACATCGTCACTCATATCCTCGTTTCCGGCTCGTTCCATTGCAGACAAAAGGGAATCTTCCGTAAAGTGCTTCGGCGGTGTGGTGTAATGCTCGCTAATCTTCGTCTGTACCCCGTCAAAGGTCTGCCCCTTTGAAAGCTCCGGCAGTTTCTTATCCTCCTGCTCTTTCTCTTCCGTGGTCTTAAAAGAACGCTTAAAGGCATCTTCAAAATCTTTCCACCCGTTTTTTAAGACCGACTTGCCGGAAGTGGCAAAGGTGTAACCACCACAGGCAAGCTCTGCTTTAACCGTTTCATAAAGATGTTTCTCCCCCGTAGCACACAGCAGTCTGTTGGCCACAAGGGATAAAATCTTTCGCTCCGTTTCCGGCAGTGCTGCAAGGTCAGCTTTAGTATCTTCATGAAGCTGCTCCACAACATCGGTTAAAAGACAGCTTCCAGCAGCAAGCATACCGTAAGTCATATCGGCAGAAAACTTTTTGTCCGGCTTGGACAGGTGTTTTGAAATTTTATTTGAAAAAGATAAAATTTCCCGTTTCATTTGATAAGTATTTGATGTAAAATTAACCATAGGGAATCCTCCTCTTTTTTGTTTAGTACAGTTTTGTTGTGGTGACTTAATTTTACATCAAAAAGGAATAGGATTCCTTATATTTTGGGCATTTTTTGAAAGTTGTTTATAGCAGAGCCTGTGAAAGCAGAAAAGTGTGGGTAAAAGTACGGAAACTCAAGGTCGAAATGCATTGACCTTTCCTGCCGTTTTTGCTACAATTTGCTATGGGTAATTACACCCAAAATTGAATAAAACACGAAACAGACTGTTGTAAAAATCGAACATTTTACAGCAGTTTTTTTGTACCCAAATTTAGAAAGGACGTGGCACAATGGCAAATCGAAACCGCACCCATCCGGTGCAATTTTATCTCAGCGATGATGAGCAGTACATCCTCAACACCAAATTCAAAGCATCCGGCATGAAGAGTATGTCTGCGTTCCTGCGCAAGCTGATCTTATATGGATATGTGTATGATGTTGATTACAGTTACCTGCGAAATTATAATACGGAGTTGGGACGTATCAGCTCCAATTTAAACCAGATCGCAAAGAGGGTAAACAGCACCGGAAACATTTATCAAGAGGATATAAACGAAGTAAAGGAGTTGATGAATCAGGTATGGCATACACAAAAATCCATGCTATCAAAGCAACCGTTGATAAAGCGATAGACTACATCTGCACCCCCGAAAAGACCGATGAAAAAATGTTCGTTTCCTCTTATGCCTGTTCTCCGGAAACCGCAGCTTATGACTTCAAATATACTCTCGACCACTGCCGGGAAAACAGTCCCAATAAAGCCTATCATTTAATCCAGGCTTTTGCTCCGGGAGAGGTCGGTTTTGAAGAAGCGCACCGCATTGGAAAGGAGCTTGCAGATAAACTTTTAGAGGGAAAATATTCGTATGTTGTTACCACCCATATTGATAAAGGACACGTCCATAATCACATCATTTTTTGTGCTGCTGACAACATCGAACACAACAAATATCACGACTGCAAACAGTCCTATTACCACATCCGGAAACTGAGTGATGAACTGTGCAGGGAACGCATTGAAAGGAAACGGGAGCGAAAGGCAGTGATTCCGAAAAAAGACTACTCTGCCCGCAGGCTCATTGACACCTCTGACGAGAAATTTCAGAACAGTCCGGGACTGCAAAGGTGGGCTGCCATCGAGAATTTAAAAATCGCCGCACAGAGCTATAATGAAGTCGGCTCCCTTGCAGAACTGGAACACAAAATTGCGGTGAAAACCGAAGCCGGAAAGTCTGCAAAACAGAGCGTGGTGGAACTGGAACACCGCATCAAAGACCTTGCGGAAATCATCAAATATACACAGCAGTACAAAGCCAACCGCTCCTACCATATCGGCTACAAAAAAGCCAAGAATCCTGACGCATATTTCCGCAGATACGAAAGCCAGATCATTCTTTATGGCGGTGCCAGACGTATGCTGGAACAGGCGGGCATAAACTTAAAGGGCTTGAATGTCGATAAACTGAAAGCAGAATATCAGGAACTGATGAAGCAGAAAAGTGAGCTGACTTCCACCTATAAGGATTGTGAAAAGGAAGTGCGTGAGCTGAAACGGAAACAGGAAAATCTCAATCAGTATCTCGGACGGACGCAGCCTGATCCGGCACAGGAACAACAGGAGAAAAAAGATACTCCGAACCTGTAAATTGGCAAAAAAAATAGAGGTGCGCAAGGCACCCCTATCCTAAACCTCTTGCAAAATCCGCAAGGCTGGTTTATAATCAAATTAGAAAACCGAAGGATATTGGAGTGTCCAACGGTTGCACAATCGGAAACTTATAAAGCGTTAAGTTTATTAACGGATTACAGGCTATCCCCTATTGGCGTAGAGGATAGCCTTTCCGTTTATTTGCGATTATGTTTATTGTCTATGTATGTCAAGGCTGCAAATACAACCAGTAAAAGTGTAAGCACTTCTAAAGTATCCATACCGACCTCCTTTCTGTTTCCAGAAAGGACAACCGCAAGACTATCCCTACTGCTCTAATCTGACTGAAAAACATTATATCATGTGGTGTCGAATTTTGCTAGTACCGACTCCCATTCATTCTGCCGCTTCCAAAGAAATTTCTGCAAATTCCTCATATTAAAGAGCTGGATCCCTCAAACACTGGGAGCCAGCTCTTGTTTATACACAGATCAATTCCGTCAAAATAAAAATGGCGAAGTGCTTATCGTAACACTTCGCCGAAAGCCTAACCGGTTTGAGCAAAAATGCTTGGTTAGGTCTGCTTTACTATTTTATGCAGCTCTACTGTCGTTTATACACTTAAATGTGCTTTCCAATCCGCCGGAAGATTCATTGCTGTAAGACTGACTACACCAATATTCTTTTGAATCAGCTTATCAAAGGCATCCACAAATACTGTCCACTCCTCATCAGATGAACGCAAATACTTCATCGCCAGTAAGATTTGATACATACCGTTATGTACCGGCAATGGTGTGACTTTATCTGCATCCAAAATTTCCGGTGTCGTATGTATTGTGCGATTGTAAATTCTGGAATTATGAGCACACATATTACGCAATACAGAAACACCCTGTATCCATGAAGCAAGCATTTTCTGCGATGGATTTACCAAATTTCCTTTTTTCGATTTATATTGATAATTAGCCGCCAATATAGAATATGAGCTTCCAGTACCTGTTTTCAAATTCTTAATTATCTTCGATAACGTACCAAATGAAAGAACTTCAACAGCTGCCCATACAGGCACCTCTCCCTCATGATTATCGAAATTGTGTTTGATAAACACATCATTAGAGCGTGCAATTTCTGACGCTACTGTAGACATATTCTGCCAATACAGTTTTTTCTCTTTAAAAATCGATGAATCCTGCAAAACAAGTGGTTCTCCGTGTATAAGCAACGCTTCCACTAATCGTACTCTTAATGCCACTTCAATCTTGGAAATCATTAAAAAAATCAACGAAGATAATTCCTGATCAAACTGATACAACCTTAAAATATCTTCAAACTTTGTTCCCGGAACATACTTCTTTGTAGCATTCTCATATAAGTGGAACGAGTATCCACGCAAACGATAAAATCCAACTGACTTTAATGCCTTTTCTACGTCCTCACGAGAAGTAATTACCATTCCTACATCAATATATGATTGTATCTGCTGTGCTATTGTTAATATTTGTTTTGGATATTGCTACATAAACACCCCATAAATGAAAAAGTCCCACCGGGTTGCGCATGAAAAATCAGAGGCGTGGTGGGTTCTGTTACTATCATTATACAACTTTTATTGCGGCTGTCAAGATTCCTCTTTCTTCTTGAGTTTCCGTACTTTTACCCGCACTTTTCTGCTTTCACAGGCTCTGCTATAAACAACTTTCAAAAAATAACCAAAATATAAGGAATCCTATTCCTTTTTGATGTAAAATTAAGTCACCACAACAAAACTGTACTAAACAAAAAAGAGGAGGATTCCCTGTGGTTAATTTTACATCAAATACTTATCAAATGAAACGGGAAATTTTATCTTTTTCAAATAAAATTTCAAAACACCTGTCCAAGCCGGACAAAAAGTTTTCTGCCGATATGACTTACGGTATGCTTGCTGCTGGAAGCTGTCTTTTAACCGATGTTGTGGAGCAGCTTCATGAAGATACTAAAAAGGTCAATTCTGTTGAACGGCTGACCAGACATTTAAACAATGGCACTTCCTTCACAGCACTTAAATCTTATCTTACTGCCATCCGTAAATGGGCTCCTCAGGAACCTGTCATACACATCGATGACAGCGACGTTGTAAAGCCTGACGGTTACAAATTTGAAGCTCTCGGACTTGTCAGGGATGGCTCGAAAAGTACTGCTTCCAAAACAGTTTATGAAAAAGGATATCATGTAACGGAAGCCTGTGTTCTCACTAAAAATAATCATCCTGTCAGTATCTTCTCGAAAATTCATTCCTCAAAGGAAAAGAACTTTACGTCCAACAATGATGTAACCTTTTCTGCAATGGAACGTGGTGCAGCTCTCTTTGGCAAAGCAACCTTTGCCATGGACAGAGGCTACGATGACAACAAGATGTTTCTGAAACTTGATGAACTGCAACAGGACTATGTCATCCGTCTTACTGCCAAAAGAAAACTCTTCTTCCACGGAAAATGGGTTCCTGCCACACAGCTTCGTAATCAGAGGAAGGGTAAGATCAAAACTACCCTGACATACAAGGGGCAAAAGCACGAAGCCTGTCTTTCCCATGTGAAGGTGCAGATCACTGCTTCAAAGAAAGATATTTATCTCGTACTGGTTTACGGCATTACGGAACATCCCATGATGCTTGCAACCAATAAGAAAATCAAATCCAGAGAAGACGTAGTAAATATCGCCCTGACTTACTTTTCCAGATGGCGCATTGAAGAATATTTCCGCTGTAAAAAGCAGATGTTTCAGTTTGAAAACTTCCGTGTGAGGAAGCTCGCTGCAATCAATGCCCTGAATTTTTATATTACCCTGTGCATGGCATTTCTGGCACATATGTCCATGAAATCAGAAACGCATGCCCTGAAGGCTGCAATCATACAGAAAGCAGACCCAATAAAAGAAAAAGTTCAGTTCAGCTATTACCGGTTAGCTAAAGGTATCTCCGGCATACTCTCGTATGCCAAAGAAGGCATCAGGCTGTGGTTTCGGACAAAACGTCCGTCATACCGTCAACTCTGCCTTAAGCTGACCGCTTAGATAGATAAAAGTATATTTCTCCCAAAGCCCGGCTCCGGTGGGGTTTATTAAAGTACCTCTATTCGTAAAACTGCTATTCCCAATGCTTCAAAAATCCGGCAGATTGGTGCTTTGGGAAGCTATGTTCATTTTAGAATTACATTCTGCGGAAACTCAAGGTCGGTGTCCTCTTTACAGGAAGGAAACGCAATTGTAATTATCGTCCCCTGTCCCGGTGTACTGACAAGCTTTAATTCTCCTTTCAGACGCATCAGAATGTGTTTCACAATCGCAAGTCCAAGTCCCGTTCCTCCGGTCAGCTTGCTCCTTCCTTTATCCACACGATAAAAACGCTCAAATATGCGTTCCTGGCATTCCTGCGGGATTCCAATTCCCGTATCCTGTACCTGTAAAACCGCACGGCCGTTTTCCCTGTACACACGGACGGTAACACTTCCGTTTTCTTTGTTATAACGGATCGCATTATCGCATAAATTATAGACCACCTCGTCCACCATCTGTCTGGTTCCCCAGATAAAAGCATCCTCTCCTTCAAAGGTAAGCGTGACATGATGCTTTTCTGCGTTAATCTGCAGCATTTTCACACTGCTTTGTGCAACCACTGAAAGCGGAACCTTCTCCAGAATTTCATCCTGTTCTTCATCCAGCTCCGACAGTCTTATAACATCATTAATCAGGGTAATCAGTCTTCCCGAATTGTTATGAATTTCTCCTGCCATTCTCCGGATCTCATCATCAGATGAAATCATCCCGTTTTCAATTAATTCCGCATACCCGGATATTGCCGTAAGAGGTGTTTTCAGCTCATGGGACACATTGGCCGTGAATTCCTGCCGCAGCTTTGCATTCAGTTCATTGTCCTCTTCTTTTCCAAGATGAAGCTTCTCTCCGAGCTGATGAGACCAGATTCCCGCAAGCAAAAAGCAGAATGCCATAATTGCTGCAATGCCGATCATCAGTACAAGAATCATCTTTTCCTGCTGCTGCCCGGACAGATATTCCGGATTCATGTAGGAAAAACAAACAGCTACCACCAGCAATAATGTTCCCAAAATTGCCAGGGCAGCTATTCCCATCAATTCATAATAAAATCTTTTCTGCATTTTCATTTCCTATATTGGTGACGTTTCAAACAAATATCCTACATTCCGCACGGTTTTAATCCGGTTCGCGCTGCTTCCAAGCTTCTGACGGAGCGTTTTAATGTGCATATCAATCGTCCGCGACTCACCTTCGAAATCCGTTTCCCATACTTTGCTTAGGATTTCCTCCCGTGGAGTCACAATCCCGGCATTATTCATCAGGAGCTTCAGTAATTCATACTCTTTATAGGTAAGCTCACAGCGTTCTCCCGCAACCGTCACCTTGCGACGCTCTACATCAAGTGAAATCTCTCCAATCGTAATAACACGTTCCTTTAATCCTTTCATACTTCTGCGAAGAAGCGCTTTCACCCTGGAAATCAGTTCCATGACACTGAACGGCTTCGTCAGATAATCATCTGCGCCGCTGTCAAGCCCCCGTACTTTGTCTATTTCCGTTGTCTTCGCAGTCACCATAATAACCGGCAGACTCATAGTCATCACATTCTGCCGCAGCTGCGTCACAAGCCGAAGGCCATCGGCATCCGGCAGCATCAGATCCAGCAATAAAAGATCCGGCACCCTTTCCTTCAGCCTCTTCCCGAATTCTGCAGCAGTTTCAAAAGAAACCACTTCATAATCAGCATTCTTTAATGCAATTTCTTCAATTTCACGGATGTTTCGGTCATCCTCTAATATATAAATCAACGCCATGCCACATCCCCCTCACGCATGTGTTCAGACTGCATCACTTACGGTAATTGATAATGGATACGAAGACGCTTATACTCCTCATTAAAATCTTTGTTATCCGAAGCGGAAATATTCTCCTGATACATATGAGTATCAAAATTATCCTCATTCAACTGCAGGAGACATAACGCGATGTTCGAACAGTGATCGGAAACTCTTTCATAATTAGTTGAAATATCCGAAAGGATAAAGCCCATTTCAATTGTACACTTGCCCTTGCGCAGACGCTTGATATGACGCTTCTTGATTTCTGCATTCAGGTGGTCAATGACCTCCTCTAACGGTTCTACCTGAAGAGCAAGCTTTAAATCCTCCTCCTGGAACACCAGAATGGAGGTATTCACGATATCTTTAATGGCACCGGTAAAAACAGTCAGTTCCTCTTCTGCCTTTTTAGAGAAAGAAAGGCTCTTGTCGTTCATCTCTCTTGCAGATTCCATAATGTTGATTGCGTGATCTGAAATCCGTTCAAAATCTCCGATACAGTGAAGCAGTACCGACAGCTCCTGACTGTCCTTCTCCGTCAGATGACGGCTGCTTAATTTTACCAGATAGGAACCCAGCTCATCCTCATAATGATCGACCAGCTCTTCCAGCTCAATGACTCTTGCCGCACTCTTCTTATCAAACTTCCCAATCTGGTCGATGGCAAGAAACAGCGCTTCTTTTGAATAATTCGCCATATCAATGGCTGCATTCTTACACTGCTCCAGAGCATATCCCGGTGTGTTCAGGAAACGGGTATCCAGGATCTGGATCTCGGATTTGGCAGGAATCCTGTCCTCTTCTTCGCTTTCAAGCTTCGGAATGGTCAGATATGCCATCTTCTCAAAAATCGAAGAAACCGGTGTGAAAATAATAGCCGCAGCGATATTAAAGCTGGAATGGATCACTGCAATTCCCACTGCGGTTGCCGGCTCACTGGCAAATGCAAAATGGAAAATGGCATTAAAGCAATAAAACAGCAGCATAAAGGTAACGGTCTTAATAATGTTAAAATAGAAATGCACCAGTGCGGCACGCTTCGCATTCCGGCTTGCACCGATACTGGAAATCAGTGCCGTTGTGGTAGAACCGACATTTGCACCCATAATCAGCGGAATGGCCGAAAGATTGGTAACCGCTCCGGTAGCGGACAGAGCCTGTAAGATACCTACTGCCGCAGAAGAAGACTGGATCAGTATGGTGAATCCACATCCAACCAGCATACCAAGTACCGGATTGGCAAACATCAGCAGCACCTTCTGAAATTCCTCCGACTCAGCCAGAGGTTCCACTGCTCCGGACATCATCTCCATACCAAACATCAGGATTGCAAAGCCCAGCATAATGGCCGCTCCATCACGCTGCTTTTCCTTCTTTCCGGTCATCAGGATCGCCACACCGACAATTGCAAGAATCGGTGAAAAGGAGGATGGCTTCAGCAATTGTAAAAACAGGCTCTGACCGGTAATCTCCGTCATACTTAAAATCCATGCCGTAACTGTTGTACCAACATTCGCGCCCATAATAACACCGACCGCACGGGATAAACTCATGATGCCCGAATTCACAAATCCGACCACCATAACCGTTGTAGCCGAAGAAGACTGGATTATTGCCGTAACACCGGCACCTAATAAAACGGCCATAAGTTTGTTGGACGTCAGCTTCTCTAAAATCATTTCCAGCTTACCGCCGGAAGCCTTTTTCAGACCGTCGCCCATCATCTGCATACCGTACAGGAACAGCGCCAGACCACCGATCAGACTCAAAACCATGAAAATATTCATACTGTCTCCTACCCTTTTCAGGTTCTCTTAACTTTTGTCATAAACCACATCTATTTTGCATTATTGAATCATTTTCTTACGGTCTTGGCAGTAAATGCTTCGACCTGTACTGAATAGCTATTTTCCAGTTTACACTATTTTGTCCGAATTTCCTATAGAAATTATAGAACTTTTGTAATAAATCTGCCACCCCATATGATACGGCAGCTTATGAATGGCATGGCTGAACGGTCAGGCACTCCTGCATGGTCTGCAGCAGCTCTTCCGTATAGGCCAGAAGCTGCCTTTCATCCTTTTCCACCATACCGCACTTCTGATAATGAAATACAAAACAGCGCATTTTCGGATTGAAGCTTAAATGCTCCACCCTGCCTAGCAGCATAGGAATATTCTGCACCTGAATCTGCGCATCGTCCCTTAAGGTAAACACGATCTGGCTGTTTTTTCCTTTGACATCGATCATATCCAGCTTATGGGCAGCCACGCGGATCAGAGCAATCCGTAAAAGGTTGTCTGCCTCCGTCGGAATCACCCCGAAACGATCCAGCAGCTCTTCCTTCATATCATCGCATTCCGCCTGGTTCTCGATACCGGCAATCCGCTTGTAAATATCCAGCTTCTGCACCTCATTCACGATATAAGACGGTGGAATAAAGGCATCCACATCGAGGTCTACCGTAGTAAGGAAGTCTTCCTTCGTGGGGATTCCCTTCAGGGTTTTCACCGCTTCGTTCAGCATCTTACAATAAAGATCGTAGCCGACAGCCTGCATATGTCCATGCTGGCTTGCTCCCAGAAGATTTCCGGCGCCACGGATTTCCAGATCCCTCATGGCAATTTTGAAGCCGCTTCCCAGATCCGTAAATTCCTTAATTGCAGCAAGACGCTTCTCTGCCACTTCCTTCAGCATCTTATCCTTCTTATACATGAGGAACGCATAAGAAGTACGATTGCTTCTTCCCACTCGTCCCCGGAGCTGGTAAAGCTGGGACAGTCCCATATTATCCGAATCGTGGATAATAATGGTATTGACATTGGAAATATCCAGTCCGGTTTCAATAATCGTCGTGGATACCAGTACGTCAATGTCCTGATTAATAAAGTCAAACATGATCTGTTCAAGCTGCTTTTCCTGCATCTGTCCATGGGCAAACGCCACATTGGCTTCCGGGACAAGCTGCTGCACCTGGGCGGCCACATCTGCAATTTGATTGACACGGTTATAAACATAATAGACCTGTCCGCCCCGTGACAGCTCACGCACAATAGCCTCCCTTACCATTTCATCATTGTATTCCATGACATAGGTCTGAATCGGAAGGCGGTCATTCGGTGCCTCCTCCAGAACGCTCATATCCCGGATACCGATGAGGCTCATATGAAGGGTTCGCGGAATCGGTGTTGCAGTCAGTGTCAGAACATCTACGTTTTCCTTCATCTTTTTGATTTTCTCTTTATGTGCAACACCAAACCGCTGTTCCTCATCGATAATCAGAAGCCCCAGATCCTTATATTCCACATCCTTTGACAGAACCCTGTGTGTACCGATCACAATATCCACCATGCCCTTTTTCAGGTCTGTGATGGTCTTCCTCTGCTCTGCTGCCGTCCGGAAACGGGACAGCATGTCGATCCTCACCGGGAAATCCTTCATCCGCTGTACAAAGGTATTGTAATGCTGCTGCGCAAGAATCGTTGTCGGGACAAGATAAACCACCTGTTTTCCCTCCTGTACCGCCTTAAACGCCGCACGGATGGCAATTTCCGTCTTCCCGTAGCCAACATCCCCGCAGATCAGGCGGTCCATGATCTTCGTGCTCTCCATGTCCTTTTTCGTCGCATCAATGGCAAGCAGCTGATCCTCCGTCTCTTCAAAGGGAAACATCTCTTCAAATTCCCTCTGCCAGACCGTATCCTTTCCGTAAGGATAACCGTTTTTCTGCTGACGCGCCGCATAAAGCTCCACCAGATCCTTCGCCACCTCGCCGGTTGCTTCCCGGACCTTTGACTTGGTTCTGCTCCACTCCTGTGTACCGAGCTTATTGAGCTTTGGCTTTTTTGCATCTGCAGACGCATACTTCTGAATGGCATCGAGGCCCGTTGCCAGCACATAAAGGGTTCCACCGTCCCGATACTCAATCTTGATGTAATCCTTCGTAACCTTATCGACCTCTACCTTTTCAATTCCCTTATAGATCCCCAGCCCATGATTTTCATGAACCACATAATCTCCGATGCTTAATTCATTGAAATCATTGATTTTCCGGCCTTCATAGGTCTTCTTTTTCTTCCGCTTCTTCTTTTCACTTCCAAAAATATCGCTTTCGGAAATGACCGCAAATTTAAGCAGCGGATATTCAAAGCCCCGGAGCACGCGGCCATAGCAGGTCATGATTTCCCCCGGCTGGAGCTCCCGTTCCGGATCCCCGGAATAAAATGCAGTAAGCTCAGCGTCCTGAAGATCCCTGGCAAGACGCTCTGCCCTTGTCCTCGAGCCGGATAACAACAGAATCCGGTACTTATTTTTCTTGTACCGCTTCAGATCCTGCACGAGGGATTCAAAGCTATTATTATAGGAAGAAATACTTTTGACCGTCATGTCACTTTTAAGCGACGGCTTCAGCAGCTTTCCGGTAAAGCTGTTCTTCATATCAAGTGCAGACAGATACGCAGCATGTCCCCTTGAAAGCCGCGCTGCGGTCTCTTCCAATGAAAACAGCAGATTCATCTGTCCCGGTAGAATGTATCCCTTCTCGGCACGATGAATCATGCTCTCACGGAACTCTGTCTCCACCGCCTTTGCATGCTCCTCAATATGCGCCGGTTCATCCAGAAAGAAAACCGTATCTTTCATATCGAATAATTCTAAAAAAGAAACGGTTTCTTCATAGAAATAATTCATATAGCCGTCCAGGCTCGCCGCATTTCCAAATTCCATCACCTGCTCTTCGAGCTCTTTAACATGCGTGGCAACCCGGTGGGCTTCCTCGGTATGAAATTCATCCCGAAGCTTTTGTTCAAATGCTGCGGCTTCCTTCTTGATCTTTTCCATCCCGGTCTTTAGCTGGTTTTTCGAAAGCAGCATTTCGGTTGCCGGATATACGGTGATTTCAGACAATTTTTCAATGGATCGCTGGCTCATCACATCGAAGCTCCGGATGGATTCGATCTCATCTCCCCACAATTCAATTCGATAGGGATTTTCTTCTGTCAGGTCGAAGATATCCACAATGCCGCCACGCACACTGAACTGCCCGGGTGTTTCCACCTGATAGGTTTTCTCATATCCCATTTCCACAAGACGCAGAGCAATCGCCTTTTCATCAATAATGCTCTTTCCATCCATATGGAGCAGATACTGTTTCCAGATATCGAGGGAAAGCTGCGGTGCCATCAGGCTGCTGAAGGTGGTAATTACCGTAGCCGGCTTTCCCTCCAGAATCCGGCGCAGCGTCTTAATGCGCTCCTTCGTAAGCTGATTTCCATGAATATCCGCCTGATAGAAAATAAGGTCCCTCGACGGATAAACGACGGCCTCCCGGTCATAAAACCGCTCATCCTCTAAAAGCTCCTTAATCCGCTGGTCGCTATAGGTGACGAAGATCCGGTTCTGAAACCTCCCCTCCGAGAGTCCGTAAGCCATATGAAGCTTCTGGGATTCGATGCATCCCGTAAGCGCTACACAGCCGTTTTCTTTATCTAATTGTTTCTGAATCTCTTCAAATTCGCTGATTTCCCATAGTGGCGCGAGCAATGTGTTCATTTACTTCTCCCTGCGATTGTATTCGTTCATCGCCTGATCCATATTTCCTGCAAGAATCAGATTTAATGCTTCCTTCGCCTTTGTAATCCCTTCCTGCATCAGAGGCTGCTCTTCTTTGGAAAAATGTCCCAGTACATAGTCGGCAAGATCATAGCCCTTCGGCTTTTCACCGACACCGATCCGGATCCTCTTAAAATTCTCGGTTCCGAGCTGTCCAATAATGTTCTTTAAACCATTATGCCCACCGGCGCTTCCTTTCTTGCGGATACGGATGCCTCCGGGGGATAAGGTGATATCATCCGATACCACAATCAGCTCACTCTCCGGATCTACCTTATAATAATCTGCAAGCGGACGGATACTTTCACCGCTTAAATTCATAAAAGTCAGGGGCTTTACCAGAAGCACCTTCTGACCGCCAATCATTCCTTTTCCGGTCAGTGCCTTCAGCTTCACATCCATGACATTAATATCATATTCTTGCGCAAGTGCATCAATGAATGCAAATCCGATGTTATGTCTTGTATTGTTATATTCTTTCCCGGGATTCCCCAGTCCTGCAATCATATACATGGTTTTCTCCTTTTCCTTCAGCGCGAATCGGTTTTATCTTAGCACATTCGTCTGGATTTAGGAAGAGGAGGACTTCAGTTAAAATTCCAGGCAGAGCATTTCGCTTTATGGAAATTCCAGCGGAATTCCCCAAAGCGGAATTCCCCAAATGGAAAAGGATGAACCAAACGGTCCATCCTTTTCCATTTCATAATTTCATCGTAACTGTTTATTATCTTTATTATCTTCTTTTTATGTCACACTGCTTCGTCACAGACTGCCTGCAGTTCTAAACTGCCTGCCGCTTTTCTTCCTCATCATCGAGCAGATTTTTCATGCTCTCTAAGCTGATTAACAACGTGGAGGTGTTATGAAGCAGAGCAGACATCGTCGGAGGAATCAGTCCCATCACCCCTAAAACAATCAGCGTGGAATTAATACCGATAATTCTGCGGTAGTTCTTATGAATCCGCTTCATCATGGCTTCACTTAAGCGGCGCAGGGTAATGATCTCACGCAGATCATCTGCTGCAATGGTAACATCTGCAATTTCTCTGGCAATTTCAGCCCCATCACTGATGGCAATCCCGACATCCGCCTGAGAAAGTGCAGGGGAATCGTTGATTCCATCGCCAATCATAATAACCTTACGTCCGTCGGCTTTTTCTTTCCCGACAAAGCCTGCCTTATCCTCCGGAAGCACTTCGGAATAATACTCGTCCACGCCAACCTTACCGGCAATATTGGACGCGATCCGATCACTGTCTCCGGTCATCATCACAAGCTTTTCAATTCCAAGCTCACGCAGGGATTGAATAACCATAGATGCCTCCCGGCGCAAAGGATCCTCGATCGTAATGACTGCAGAGAGCTTTCCATCAATTGCCATATAGAGATGGGAGTACTCCTCCGGCAGATGATCAAACAGCTCCTGCTTTCCTTCCGGAATCTCAGCCTTTTCATCCTCAAAGATAAAGTGATAGCTGCCAATGACAACCTTCTTGCCTGCAATCGTGGAAGAAATCCCATGTGCCACAAGGTATTCTACTTTAGTATGCATCTCTTCATGTACCAGGTTTCTTCTGGCCGCCTCACGAACCACTGCCTTTGCCATGGAATGAGGGAAATGCTCCTCAAGGCATGCCGCAATCGTTAGCAATTCATCCCTGGACTGATCGCTGAACGGCACAACATCCACAACGGTAGGCTGTGCCTTCGTCAATGTCCCCGTTTTATCAAAAACAATGGTTCTGGCTTCGGCCATCGCCTCGATGTACTTACCACCTTTAACCGTAATCTCATGACTGCTCGCTTCCCGGATTGCTGACAGTACTGTTAACGGCATTGCCAGCTTCAGAGCGCAGGAATAATCCACCATTAAAACAGACAGTGCTTTGGTCACGTTACGGGTAAGCAGCCATACCAACCCGGTTCCAAGGAACGTATATGGAACAAGCTGGTCTGCCAGATGCTCCGCTTTACTTTCCAATGAAGATTTCAGCTTCTCGGATTCTTCAATCATCGCCATGATCTTCTCATATTTACTGGATCCATTTGCCTGTTTTACACAGACTGTAATTTCTCCTTCTTCAACAACCGTTCCTGCATAGACAGAGCTTCCCTCTTTCTTACGCACCGGAACAGACTCTCCGGTAAGGGATGCCTGGTTCACCATCGCCTCTCCATCTGTTACCACACCATCAAACGGAATTACATTACCCATATGAATCCGTACCAGATCCTTCGGCTGGATTGTTTTAGAGGGAACCTGAATTTCCTGTCCATCCTTTACAAGCCAGACCTTATTGATATTTAAGGACATACTTCTTGCAAGATCGCCCACGGATTTCTTATGCGTCCACTCCTCCAGGATCTCACCAATTCCCAGAAGGAACATTACAGAGCCGGCCGTATCAATATCTCCACGGAACATGGATACCCCGATCGCCGTTGCATCCAGCACCGGTACTTCAATCTTTCCTTTGCAAAGCGTGCAAAGACCGTTCCACAGATAGCGGACCGATTTGATTACCGCAATTCCTTCCCTGACCGGCAGTGGCATCAGAAGTCTTGTTCCGTAATGAAGCACCACCTGATTTACCAGCTTATCCTTATATTCCCTGTTCATCTCTCTTCCGGAATTCTTAAGATAATCTTCCGGAACATTTACGTGTTCATAGGAAAAGTTCTTTATTACATCAAGGATAGCATTCCTGCTTCCATGATAGCAAATAGTTGCATCGCAGGTTCTCTCCTGAATCCTGGCAGTTTCTATATTTTCCTGTATCTCCAGATAGTACTGCAGGATATCTGCCTGTTGCAAAGTCATTCTTTTCTGGACGAGATGAATACGGATTCTGCCTTTAATCTCATGTTTTATTACAAATCTCATCGTAATCACTCCATTCCAAAACAGATTATTCCTGCTCTGCGCTTTCCTCTGCATCCTCTGTTATATCTGTTTCTTCAACGGTTACGTCTGCCCCCAGCTCCGCATCCTGTGCTGCACGTTCTTCATTGATTTCCTTAGCTTCTGCATAAATATCTTCTGCATTCTCCTGTACGGAGGTTACCGTCTTCATAACACATTCCTTAGCACGCAGCACAGCTGCAGTGCATTGTGTATAAAGCTTCTTTGCATCCTTGCTTGTCAGAATTTTGATTCCGGCTGTTCCAAATAACACTCCGGCTGCAAATAAACCTGTTTTTTCTTTATTGATTTTCTTTAAGCACTCTAACATTGTTTCGTCCTCCTTGTATCTTTTCAGCTTTATCTTATTCGTACACCAAAATATAACACTTACCTGTTTAAGATACAAGCAGCAACGTTTTCTTGATATTTTTTCTCAATATCACATCCGTTCTACTCTCAAAAATGATCCCCTGAATCATTTCCTTATGCATCATTTCCTCATAAATCCTTTTCTCCTATGCAAACGAAAAAAGGCAGCCGCATCATGCGGCTGCCCTGTCTGTTTTGTTTATTCAGAATCCGGTTCAGAGAGTGATCTCTCATAAGCATCAAGAATCATGGTCTGTATTCTTTCTCTGGTCCGTGAATTGATCGGATGAGCAATATCCCGATATTCTCCATCCGCTGCCTTTTTACTTGGCATTGCAATGAACAATCCCTTATCCCCTTCAATAACCTTAATGTCATGAATCACCAGTTCATCATCCAGTGTAATGGATACGACAGCCTTCATCTTTCCTTCCTTCGTAATCTTGCGAACTCGAACGTCCGTAATCTGCATAATTTTACCCCTTTCTTTCTTTTGTCCCTATACAAAATTCTTGCAGATTTCCTAAGCTGTCATTCCCCTGTTGACGTGCAAGTATCTTCGTTCATTAAATTTAATTAATATCCGTTCCGCCATGCCATTCATAAGTTGTCGGTTTGCACGGATTGCCCAATCATTTCTGCATGGCTGAATCGGTGTATCAGATCACATACCGGTCATTTCTCTCCACAACAATCTTAATCTCATTCTCACCAACATAGTGAGAATTCGCCCGGATGGTATCATGACTTTCTATGATGCAGTTTTCAATGTGCGTATTATCCCCAATATAAACATCATTGAGAATAATAGAATTCTTGATGTAACAGTTATTTCCAATGTACGTTTCTTTAAAAATCACGGAGTCTTCTACTGTTCCATTGATAATGGTTCCACTCGACACCAGACTGTTACGGACCTGTGCACCCGGATTATATTTTGCAGGAGGAAGATCATCCACCTTGGAATAAATATCCGGATACTGTTTAAAGAAATAATCTCTTGTTTCAGGCTTCAGGAAATCCATATTGGTTTCAAAATAATCATCAACCGTAGCAATGTTTCTCCAGTAATCCGTAAGCTTGTATCCGTAGATTTTCTTCATATTCTTATAACGGATCAGAATATCCTTCACAAAATCATAACGGTCTTCTTCCGCACACTTCTCAATCATCTCAATCAGCTGACGTCTTCTGACCACATAGATTCCGCAGGAAATCGTATTGGACTTCGCTACAACCGGCTTCTCTTCGAATTCTTCAATCCGGCTTTCTTCGTTCATCTTCACTGTACCGAAACGGTCTACATTCACACCTGCCGGCATGTCCTTGCAGACAACTGTAATATCCGCCTTCTTGGCTACATGATATTCCAGTACCTTATTGTAATCCATCTTGTAAACACAGTCACCGGATGCAATTACTACATACGGCTCATGGCTGTTTTTAAGGAAGGACAGATTCTGTGCCATGGCATCTGCAGTTCCACGATACCAGAAATTGTTCTCTGCCGTAACAGAAGGAGTAAAGGTAAATAATCCTCCCTGCTTCCGTCCGAAGTTCCACCACTTGGAGGAAATGAGATGCTCATTCAGACTTCCTGCATTGTACTGGGTAAATACGGCAACCTTCTGGATATGGGAGTTGGTCATATTGCTCAGTGCAAAGTCGATGCTCCGGTAACTGCCTGCAATAGGCATTGCACATACGGCTCTCTTCGATGAGAGCTCTTTCATTCTGTAACTGTTTCCACCTGCTAAAATTATACCGATTGCTCTCACTTATTATCACCTTCCTTAATTAAAGTTTTACCGCTTGCAAGGAATTTCTCAGGGTAGTCGGAATCGTCTGTCTTACCAAAGATACAGGTGTTCTTTCCTACAGTGATACCGTTTGGAATCACACTCTTCTCACCGATAGTAACAATTCCGTTGTTGTAAATATGAGGATCGGTCTCATTCTCTGCTTCTTCACCAATGCCAAGTCTGACCTCATCACCCACAACAACATTCTCTGCAATGATTGCCTTGTTCAGCTCACAGTTCTCACCGATCACCGTATTATTCATAATGATGGAATCACGTACCACGGTATCTTTTCCAATGGTTACGCCGCAGCCGATTACGGAGTTGTAAACCTTACCACAGATGGTTGCGCCTTCACCAATAATACTTCTCTCAACAAAACTGGTATCTGCCAGGTACTGGGGCGGAAGAATTTCACTCTTTGTATAAATCTTCCAATATTCTTCATAAAGATTAAATTCAGGAACAATATCAATAAGCTCCATGTTTGCTTCCCAGTAAGAATGTAAGGTTCCGACATCCTTCCAGTATCCGTTAAACTCATATGCATATAACGGCTTTTCGTTGTCATGGCAGTAAGGAATGACATGTTTACCAAAATCAAGGCCAGGCTGCTGTGCATTGGCAAGCAGAGCTTCCTTTAAGGTCTTCCAGTTGAATATGTAAATACCCATGGAGGCCAGATTGCTTCTGGGATGTTCGGGCTTCTCTTCAAAATCGGTAATTTTATGATCTTCATCGGTAATCATAATTCCGAAACGCTTAGCTTCCTCCATCGGAACAGGCATAACGGCGATGGTGACATCTGCCCCCTTCTCCTTATGGAAATCCAGCATCACTTCATAATCCATCTTATAGATATGATCTCCGGAAAGAATCAGAACATATTCGGGATTATAGCTCTCCATGTAATCAATGTTCTGATAAATCGCATTGGCCGTACCCGTATACCACTCGCTGTTCGTGATCTTCTCATACGGAGGTAGCACGGTCACACCACCGATATTTCTGTCCAGATCCCACGGAATACCAATGCCTATATGCGTATTCAACCGTAAAGGCTGATACTGTGTCAATACACCAACCGTATCGACACCGGAATTAATACAATTGCTGAGCGGAAAATCAATGATCCGATACTTTCCGCCAAAAGAAACTGCCGGTTTGGCCACCTTTGATGTAAGCACACCCAGACGACTTCCCTGACCGCCTGCCAGTAACATGGCAATCATCTCTTTTTTAATCATGTCATCACCTCTTACCAGTAAATTTTAATGAAGCGCTTGAACCCAAACTATCAAAGGAAAAATCACCCTTTTTGGAACGTTCAAATGAATTAGGAATATTATACCATATATCATTTTAAAAGTGAATATTTTTTACAAAGGGAATCCATGTTCTTCCTTTTTTTCTGTTATTTTTTTACAAAAAATATAGATGTATTTTACCCGGATATCTATTTTCAACAACATTGTGTGGCTATACCGTTACCTTTTTCCACATTTTGTAAAAAACACCGTCCTGTCCTTGAACTCCCATCAGGGATTCTGTATAATTATAACTGTTCAGAAGAATGGACTTCTGAATAATTACACATATTATGATATGAGTGTCAAAATAAATTCTGCCACTCATTGATGTATCCGAATTGCTACATTGCTACGTAATTTCCGCACTCTTGTATAAAGGAAAGGATCTATTCTTATGTATCAGATTGATTTTTCAACTCCTGTCCATGTATATTTCATCGGAATCGGCGGCATCAGCATGAGCGGACTTGCTGAAATTCTCTTAGAAAAGCATTTTAAGGTCAGCGGTTCCGATGCCAGGCAGTCAGCCCTTACCGATATGCTATCAGACAGGGGCGCACATATTTACCTTGGACAAAGGAAGGAAAACATTACCGCAGATATTGATGTTGTGGTATACACCAGTGCCATCCACCCCGATAACCCCGAATTCATCGCCATGCAGGAGCTTTCCATTCCGTCACTTACACGGGCAGAGCTGTTAGGCGAAATCATGCGCAACTATGAGCTTCCGGTTGCCATCAGCGGCACCCATGGAAAGACTACAACCACTTCCATGGTTTCTGAAATCCTGCTGCAGGCAGATACCGATCCCACCCTTTCCATCGGCGGAATTTTAAAGAGTATCGGCGGTAACATCCGTGTAGGGCATTCTCCTTATTTTGTAACCGAAGCCTGTGAATACACCAACAGCTTTTTAAGCTTTTTCCCGAAAATCGGAATTATACTTAATATAGAAGAAGATCATCTCGATTTCTTCAAAGACATCCATGATATCCGTTCCTCCTTTCGTCGTTTTGCGGCGCTTCTCCCTGCTGACGGGACGCTGATTATCAACAGGACCATTCCTGATGTCGAAGAAATTTATGAAGGCCTTCCCTGCCGCGTCATCACCTTTGGGGGCAAAGACGCCGATTATTCCGTTTTCCGGATTCACTATGATGACAAGGGCTGTGCAGAATTCGAGCTGCAAAGCACCGGTAAGCCTTCCTGTACGTTTAAGCTCAGTGTGCCGGGTGAACACAATATTTACAATGCACTTGCAGCCATTGCACTCGCTGACCTGTTTGCGATTCCCCGTGATAAGACCGCAAAAGCTCTTGCCGGCTTCCACGGTACCGACCGCCGTTTTGAATACAAGGGTTGTCTCAATGGTTTTACTATAATTGATGATTATGCACATCATCCTTCAGAAATTACTGCAACTTTAACTGCGGCACAAAATTATCCTCACCAAAAGCTCTGGGTCGTTTTCCAGCCGCATACCTACACCCGCACAAAAGCATTCCTTAAGGACTTTGCCAGGGCTCTTGCCCTGGCAGACGAGGTCATCCTTGCGGATATTTATGCGGCACGTGAAACCGATACCCTTGGAATCAGCTCCGAAACCCTGAAGGAAGAAATTCTTCCACTCAATCCGAACTGCCATTATTTCGGAAGCTTTTCTGAAATTGAAAAATTTATTTTGGAAAACTGTGCACCGGGAGACCTGTTGATAACTATGGGCGCCGGAGACGTTGTAAACATTGGGGAAGAGCTTCTCTCCAGATAATTGTCCACATCATCCACATATTTTTATGAATAATTTCTTAAAAATATGTGGATATTTTTTTTGCAGTTTTTGTGATTTTTCTTAGCCTTTCCAATTTATATCCACACCATCCACATTATCCACATTTTCCTCAAACCCTTGTAAATACTGGGGTTACAGGAATTTTGGCTATTTTCATTTTAAAAGGCATGTGCTATAATTCATCTTGCTTATTTAGTTTGAATGAATGTTAAGGTTGGTGAATTTGATATGGCTCAGTTTAAGGTGTATCAGGAGAATTATTCTGATGTTACTGTGGTATCCAATATTTTTATTGATGAGTATATGAAAGAGGCGAACGATGCCCAGCTCAAGGTATATTTATACCTTCTCCGCACCATGAGCGCACACCTTCCGACAAGTGTGTCGGATATTGCGGATCAGTTTAACCACACCGAGAAGGATGTCCTGCGTGCGTTAAAGTACTGGGAGAAGAATCGTCTGCTGGCTCTGGAATATGACGATACCAAGGTGCTTACAGCAATCCGTCTGCTTGACGTTACAAAGAAAGCCTCCGATGAGGCTGCTCCTCTTGCACCGGTCGTACCGCTTTCTGCCGCACGCAAAGAAACACAGCGCCCTGCACCGGTTGAAGCTGAGGCAGAAGCACCGGCTCCCAATCCTTATGAGAAACCGGCTTATACCCTTGACCAGATCCGGGAATTCAAGGAAAAGGAAGATACCTCCCAGCTTCTGTTCGTGGTAGAACAGTACATCGGGAAGCCGCTGACGCCAACCGAAATGAAAACGATCCTGTTCTTTACGGACAGGCTGCATTTTTCCGAGGATCTGATTGATTATCTCATTCAGTACTGCGTAGAAAAGGGAAAGAAGGATTTCCGTTACATAGAAAAGGTCGCTGTCAGCTGGGCAGAGGAAGGCATTACATCTCCTAAACAGGCTGCACGCGCTGCCAGAAAATATGACAAGACAGTCTATGATATTATGAAGGCCTTAGGCAAGTCCAGCAATCCGACGAAGGCCGAAGCGGATTATGTCATCAAATGGACGAAGGCTTTCAGCTTTACACAGGATATTATCTTAGAGGCCTGTGAGCGGACGGTCATGGCTACGGACAAGCACCGATTTGAATATGCTGACAGTATCCTGAACAACTGGCATAAGAACGAGGTTCATCACAAGGCCGACATCCTTAAGCTCGATGATGCCTACAGCCAGAGCCGCCAGACTTCCGCAAAGTCTGTAAGAAATACCACCGCTTCTTTCAACCAGATGATGCGAAGTACCTATGACTTTGATGCTCTGGAAAAGGAGATCATCAGCAACTAATTTTTGAGGGAGATTTTATCGTGGCACTCAGCAACGCACAATATCAGTCCATCATTCATGGATACGAAGTGACCCAGTTAAATAACCACCGTATTATGGAGGAACGTCTCCAGGAGGTCAATTCCCACGTAGACGGTTTTAAGGAATTATCGGCTTCCATTGCTTCCGTTTCTGTTTCACAGGGGCGTAAGCTTTTAGAAGGGGATGATTCTGCACTTACAGACCTCCGTGATACGATCCGGCGTCTTTCCGGTATGAAACAGGAGCTTCTGGTAAATGCCGGTTATCCGGCCGATTACCTTGCTCCCATTTATACCTGTACGGACTGTCAGGACACCGGTTATTTACCGAACCGCGAGAAGTGCCACTGCTTCAAGCAGGCAATTATCCGTCTGCTTTATGAGCAGTCCGGATTAGAGAAGTCTCTGTCTACTGAGAATTTTGACCATTTATCTTACGACTACTATGAAGGGGAGGCATTGGAGTGCTTCCGCCGCACAGTAGCCATCAGTAAAAATTTTATAGAAACTTTTGATTCAGACTATCATAATCTGTTTTTTTATGGTACAGTAGGTACGGGCAAGTCTTTCCTATCCAGTTGTATTGCCCGCGAGTTACTGGAAAGTGAACATTCTGTGGTATATATGAGTGCCATTCATCTTTTCGAAATACTTTCCAAAAGTATGTTTGATTATAAGAATAAAGAAGATCTTGCTGCTTATCATAAGGAGCTCTTTGATTGCGATTTATTAATCATTGACGATCTTGGTACTGAATACCCTACCAATGTGATCTCTTCCGTGTTCTTTTCCTTATTAAACGGAAGAAACATGGCACAGAAATCAACTATTATATCTACCAATCTTTCTTTTGAAGATGTGTCGAACCGTTACTCGGATCGTTCCTTTTCAAGGATTATGCAAAACTATATTGTATGTAAATTTACGGGGCCGGATATCCGGATTATTCAAAAAACTGCAAAGTAGAAAGTGAGGTACCTTCATGGCACAGCGTGAAGAAACGAGAAATCTTGAAACCATTCCCGTCGGTTCATTGGGAATCATTCCTTTGGAGGGATGCAAATCCCTTGGAGAAAAAGTGGATCATTATCTGGTAAAATGGCGTACCATCCGTGAAAGTGAGCACAAGGAAAGTCTTGCATTTGCAGGCTATCAGCGTGATTCCTATCTTCTGAAGGCGAAGGTTCCGCGTTTTGGTTCCGGAGAAGCCAAGGGAATTATTCTGGAGTCTGTCCGTGGTACCGATCTTTATCTTCTGGTTGATGTTGCAAACTACAGCCTGACCTATTCTCTGTGTGGCAGAGAGAATCATATGTCACCGGACGATCATTATCAGGATCTGAAGCGTATCATTGCCGCTGTTGGTGGAAAGGCCAGACGAATTACCGTTATCATGCCGTTCCTTTATGAAAGCAGACAGCATAAGCGTACCTCCCGCGAATCCTTGGACTGTGCCATCGCACTGCAGGAGCTTGTAAACATGGGTGTTGACAACATCATCACCTTTGATGCGCATGATCCACGTGTCCAGAATGCGATTCCACTGCATGGTTTTGAAACAGTTCAGCCGACCTATCAGTTTATTAAGAGTCTTCTGAAGCATGTGAAGGATCTTAAGATTGATTCCGATCATATGATGGTAATCAGCCCCGATGAAGGCGGTATGGGACGTGCTATTTATATGGCAAATGTACTGGGTCTTGACATGGGTATGTTCTATAAGCGCAGGGACTATACCAGAATTGTTGACGGACGTAATCCGATCGTTGCGCATGAATTCCTTGGCTCTTCCGTAGAGGGTAAGGATATGATCGTCATCGACGATATGATTTCCTCCGGTGAAAGTGTTCTGGAAGTAGCTGCCGGATTAAAGGAGAGAAAAGCAGGCAAGATTTTCATCTGTGCTACCTTCGGGTTGTTCACGAATGGATTGGAGCGTTTTGATAAGGCTTATGAAAACGGTCTGATCGATGGCGTAATCACTACGAATCTGATCTATCAGACTCCGGAATTATTGAGCCGGGAGTGGTATATTGATTGTGATATGAGTAAGTATATCGCATATCTGATCGATACCCTGAATCATGATACATCCATCAGTGATCTGCTGAATCCGAATGAGCGTATTCAGAGTGTTGTGGCGAGATATAAGAATGGAGAGTTGAATTAATACAACACAAATCCGGAAGGTCATCCTGGGAATCCTGTGGAGCCTTCCGGTTTTTCTATTAATAACAGATCATGGCAATGGCTCTGTATGGAAGACGTACACAACCGCCTGCCAGAGAACATCCATGTTCTTGACAGGCTAACCCGTGCATCCTTGCACGGGTTTTGTTGTCTTCGATTGCCATGCCCTGTTATCTAAGAAAAACTCGGAAGAACCCAAAAGGCGTTCCCAGAATGACAGTTCCGGATTAGGGGTAGGCTGTGAGACAGGTTTGATTAGCAGTTATATTTACTGCCTGACATATCGGCTTATTACCTCCTGACGTACTTGTTCAGATGATAATTCTCCACTTGCAACAAGTATCATTTTATTAACAAAGTCTTTCGATACGTATATTTCTTCCATAGCCATTGTTGATGCAACATTTTTCACATCAAGAAAAGTTTCTTTACTCTAAAGGGCTCAGTAGACTAACAACAACTCGTCATCATGGAAAAATTATTGAACATGAAAATGGAGAATTAGCAACACGAATGAAATCAGATTGGAAGGGAGCATTGATGCAATATGGAATTGTTTAACAAATACAAAAATAAAAATTTCACATACCTCACAAACTATATAAATAGTTGCCTTTCTGATACTGAATATGCATTAACCGCAGAGGAATTATTATTATCGTTTTCAAAAAGACGAAATCGTCCGTAACATTTTGTTCTTAGGTCACTACGTAAAAGTGATATCCCCTCAAAACATTACGGACGAAGTTATATCTTTAATCAAAAACTCTTATAAAAATTATTGCTAAGTAGCTTAAGCAGTAACCTCTAAAACATAATACTCTACAATGTACGGCATCATGAAGTTTAAGTATTTACAAACCTCATGAATGCCGTATTGTTTTTCTTTCCATGAAGAATAGAATTAATCGGCACCTAACATTACAAGCTTCGCAACAAGCCGTTGAATATTCTCTTATGAAAAAATAGTTCCTCTCCAGATGGGGTTCTCAAATAATAATCAAGCTTGTTATTTGCCTTTTCGCTTTAATTCCGTTGATATCCTTAAAAGAATAATTTTTACCATATTCATGTCCTCCCATTTTGACATAACTGATATCAGTTTATATTACTTTTGGGGGAATTCAATCACTATTTATTTTATGGTTTTTGACAGGCCTGCATTTGTTACTGTCAGCGTTCCGTCTGTCACAAACAGACTGAGGGACTGGCCAACTTTCTGATAAAACCGTGTATTCAGAGCCACTCCATCCACATAGATCGTTGCGATGGTGTCATCCAGGATCATTTGGATATGGTACTTCTTTCCTGCTTCCAGTCTGATGGGCCGTTCCAGTCCGATGTTCTGGATTGCTGGCCAGGGCATGTTGGGACTCTTTTCAAAACGGTAACGGTTTTCTTCTATATTAAATAAATACTGATAGCTCTGACCGGTCTCTTCGTTTTCATAAAAGCGAAGTCCAAAAGAGCGGGTGCCTTCGGAAAATTCCACATCCGCTTCAAAGCGGAACAGGTCTGTAGTATCATTGAAAAGTATCTGTTCCTGTCTGGCATAAGGGGTATCGATCACCATATCTTCCGCTTTCTCTCCCTCCTCAAAGGCATTCCATACAGTGTCGGGGATCCTGACGCCCAGGGTTCCGTCCTCTCTCTGATACACCTCATGTGCCACAAATGTGCCTGCCCACTCGAAGTTTCCACGGTCATCGCAGCCCTCTTTCGTGGGAACCCAGCCAAACAGAATGCGTTGCCCGTTCAGGCAGAAGGTTCTGCCCGCATAGTAAGCACGTCCATCAAAAGCATCGTCCGCAGGAGCGATCCAGGGACCATCTAGACTTTTGCTCATCCGGTATACCATCTTATTTCCGTCACTGTATTCGGAAATAATGTGATACCACCAGTCACCGATCTGGAACAGATCCGGCATTTCATGCATGGTAAACAGGCCCGGTGCCCAGAAATCTCCCTCAAACTTCCAGTTTTTCAGGTCTTTGGAGGTAAACTTTACGGTACGTCCGGTCTGCTGTTCCTTGGGTCCGATCTTTCTAGTTCCCAAAACCAGCAGGTATTCCTGTTTTTCCTCATTCCAGATCACGAAAGGATCCCGCCAGTCATCCGGGTCATAACCCTCCTGCGGTGTAAAAGTCAGCTTGTCCTGGGTCTTGGTCCAGTTCAGCAGATCATCGCTCTCCGCATGCATCAGCACCTGAGATGCCTTGCCTAGCTTTGGATAGTCCCGGTTGAATCCGGTATAAAAAATGTGATACTTTCCCTCTGCTTCAAAAACGCTTCCTGCATAAATAAACTGATCCTGCTCCTCGTCGGTTCCCCGCGGGAGCGCTGTCCCTTTATCCTCATAGTGCACAAAATCAGAAGTCACCGCCAGATCCCAGCCAAAGGGTTCGCCAAACGGGCAGGGTTTTCTGGTATCTCTTTGGTGAAACAGATAAAACTGATCTCCTTTTCCAAAAGGCATGCAGTCGCCAAACCAGGTGTTTGGGAACTGATAGTATAACTTTGTCATGAATTTTTCCTCCTGTTTTTTCGTTCAATATGTGGGACATTGCTCACTGTGACAATACTATTGCATCTGTACAAAGGTTGCGCAAACCTAATTGACTGGCTAATGACAAGCCCGTAATATATCCATATTTATCTGATTGATTTTCTACATATTTGCGTATAATAACATAATAACCATAGAAGAATCCAGGTAACTCTTTCCAAGTAGTCCTTCAATAAATATGTTTTCAGCACGCTCTCACTTCCATACTAAATGTACTATATTTATATTTTCATTGTCAATATATATATCTTTCTCGTTATATCCAGATTTACAGTAAATAGTCACAGTTACCAATCCTCTTAATATAAAGCAGATTCAGCTCCTATACTAACCCCAAAAATGTTTCACCCACACAAAACAATTCAGAAATTGCTTCATATTGATCCCCTGAATAATGATACGTCCATCAGTGATCTGCTGAATCCGAATGAGCGTATTCAGAGTGTTGTGGCGAGATATAAGAATGGAGAGTTGAATTAAAGCCGGTTCGCTAAGAGAGACTGTTTGAAGCATATAAGTTAATGATAAATCCGGAAGGTCATCCCGGGAATCCTGTGGAACCTTCCGGTTTTTCTATTAATAACAGATCATGGCAATGGCTCTGTATGGAAGACGTACACAACCGCCTGCCAGAGAACATCCATGTTCTTGACAGGCTAATACTCGTAGCATCAACTGATTTCAGTTGCACTTTTCCATTCATGAAAAAATTCTTCAAATGTTCTATATCGATTGACTCTATTCCAGCTAACAGCTTTACACACAACTTGATAACTTCTTTTATCTAATTGCCAATTTTGAAATGCACAAGGAACGAATTGATTATTACAATATCTCTGATCAATCTCCTCATCAGAAAAACTACCGAAAAATTCAAATATTAATGCCCCTAAAGTAAATATATTCGTCTGCTCGTCAATCACACTACCTTCTATATATTCCTCTGGTGCTTTTAGTCTCTTTGTCCCAAACCATTCGATACCTTTATCATTAATAACCGGTGCTTTTTGGAAAAAATCAATATCACAAATAGTTATTGCATCTGTTAAAAAGTCGTACATGATACTTCCATCATAAAAATCCACAGCAACATATCCCTTTCGGTTTACATTCTGTAAAAAAGAAAATAAAACCTCTATTGCTTTCAGTTTTTTACTGACAGGTAATTCTCTAAACTTTTCCCGAGGACTTTTCATTGTGATATTTCTTTGGTATGTTTCAAAGTTCCAATGATCAAATAAGCATTCTCCATCTGCCCATTCAAAAACCACTACATAAAATTGGTTGTAATCGTATTCTTCAATAATTTTAATCAAATTAGGATGTGCTAAATCATAATACAAATGAACTGCTTCTTTCAATATCACCACAGACTCTTTTGGTGAAACTTCTGCTTCCAATGTATTTACTCCTGCAATTTTACAAAAGTATTTTCTTTCCGCATCCTCCATTCCAATACAAATACATCCTGAGCCGGTTTCATCCACCACCCAAAAAGCCGTACCATATTTCTTTAACCAAGTAAAATCATGCAATTCTTTAAGTCTAAATTCAATCGAATCAAGTTTATTAATTATCATTGCTCCTCCTTTATTATCTGGAGGGTTATAATGTTTTTTCCCTCCATTCTTCTACTAAACGACTAATATTTCTATTTTTCATTTACAATCATCTCCTTTTCTATTTAATATCTATATAAACTCTACTTTTCATTTTTACTTTACAGCCCAAATACTATTCTAAGCAATACACTTTTGCAGAAGCATTAATCTGTGACTGATAGAAAAAGCTCTTCACACCCAGAAGATACAAAAGCCTAAAAGTTCAATTCCAAATTCCGCTATCAGCCAGACGTTTTACACTTTGAATCACTGTATCATACGTTTCAGGAACAAATAACAATCCAACGGTGATATTTTCATAATCAGACTTATAAACTTGTTTTTCAATTATCTCTTTTAAGATATTTGTAATGCGCACATCCTCTTTAGCAGATGGACAGACGGGTAACTCAGAACGTACTGTTCTGACCACCGGGATCAGTCTTTCCAATTCATCTGTAATACCTATACAATTCACAATCTTATGAATGTCATACAAATGTCTTGAATGGCATTCAATTTCTCCCTGCAAATGCTTCTTTATCATGATGCAAATTCATAGATCATCCCCCATTCAATCATTTTTTTTGCTGTCGCACCAGTTAATGCAGATGAAACATCTGATAATTGTCCCTTGGTAAATTTCTTCTTTCTTATATAAGTGATTAAAATATCAATAGTCTCTTCTATAGTCAATTCCGTATACCTTTCTGCCTGTCCAATGGCATCAAGCAGCTGTAGCAGTTCAGCATTGTCCTCTGATACGGAAATCGATGATTTCTTTACTCTTACTTTTTGATTACCAACCATAAGCATGCGTCCATTAGTGGATTCACGATTTGTAACAATCTCAATAACTGCCGGCATCTGTGTTGTTAAGCCTAATTGATTGGCAAATGACAAACCCGTAATATATCCATATTTATCTGATTGATTTTCTACATATTTGCGTATAATAACCATAGAAGGATCCAGGTAACTCTTTCCAAGTAGTCCTCCGTGCTTTGGAATATAGTATATTCCATTATCATATCTTTCCAAGAAACCACTTGCTACAAGTCTTTTCACTGACTGCCGGACAGCATTTTCAGATAATCCCTCAATGGATAAGTCATTTAGAAAAATTGGTTCACTATATCCGTAGTTCTCCATCAAATAGGTTTTTAGCACGTTCTCACCTCCACGTCAAATATACCATATTTATATTTTTATTGTAAATATATATGTCTTTCTTATTATATCCAGATTTACAGTAAATAGTCACTGTTAACAATCCTCTTAATATAAAACAGATTCAACTCCTATACTGAACCCCAAAATGTTTCACCGACACAAAATAGTTCAAAATTACTTCATATCTTGTATAAAGAAAAACAGAGCTAACATCGTTTTCGCAATGCTGCTCTGCAAAAGTTAAACTTTTTGGTATTACGCTATGAGCGTATATTTATTTAAATTCATTTTCATGTTTTTTGAAGAAATCGTAAAAATATCACACATTATCCAAATCACTCCATTTCGTAACATCATACCCTTCCGTATCAAGATTATATATTTTTGTGTTTAATGTTCCAAGCATAAATGGCGAATGTGTTGCAATAATAAATTGACACTCCAGCAGCCTTGCCATTTTATTAATTTCTTCTGCTAACGCAACCTGATTGGCAGGCGAAAGTGACACCTCCGGTTCATCTAATAAATACAATGCATCCGGTTGTAAGTATTCCTCAAAATATTGAATGGATGTCTCTCCGTTAGAATATTTTTCCTGTGCAAATTTTATATACTCTTCCTGCTTACGCCCTTCTTTTGATGCTAAAAATTTCTTTACTTCAGGTAAAGACATCCCTCTCTTAACATAATCATATTCCATACCATAGGATAATACCTGCTTTTGTTGTATCTTCTTAATTTCATACAATATATCTTCGCTTTTTATATACCGGCTATTGGTTGGTATATTTCTTATTGTGTTTCCAAAATCATCTTCCCCAAAAGTATATGAACATTCACTAGAAAACGAACTACAATAATTAACGATTCCATAAGAATTACTTGTTGCATGCTCTTTTCCTTTTAGTTCCAAACAGTTGGCTATAATATTTAAGAGTGTTGATTTACCAGAACCATTGTTCCCATAAAGAACAGTTATAGGGCTAAAAACAAATGGCTCGATATATTTTCCTCTAAATACATTGTAGGGATAAATATTCGGATTCTTTACTTTTCTGTCACTTAACCTGAAACTACTTAAATATATCATAACTCTCAACAAGTCCTAATTTGCCTTATTTGTAAAATTGGAATTTACCTATTTCAATTCAAAAAGAAACTTCTCATAATCTTTTACATAGTAGCGTATGTTTTTACGACCTTTTTGCAGAATGGTGTGGCCCTCCGCTTCTAATTTTTCTTTTTGTGCTTCAATACCGTTTGGATATTTTTCATTGAGTTCACCGTTGGCTTTCAATGTTCTCCAATAAGGTGTCTCATCGTCTGTACGCTGATAACTTGCCCACGCTGCAATAGAAACAAAAATTCCCGCTGTAATAGGTTCTGTAAAATCAGCACCATTTAACTTTGCAAAGTATTCGCGTATCTTTCCAACAGTAATTACTTTACCATAAGGGATTTTTTTCATTACCTTGTCATAGTCAATTGGCGGCGCAAAATACATTTTACTTCCACCATATTTTTCAATACTTTTCTGGTCTGTAATTGTCTGAAATTTTGGCATATCCTTATTGTCGTGCAACATAACGTTAAAATCTTTTTTATTTTCATTCGCCATTTTGTCACCTCCTTCTTTAAGGATAATCTGTTTATAACATCTATGCAATGAGACTGTTTGTAATATTTTTAGAAAGTTCTAACTTTTTTATTTGTACAGACTGGAAGTTGTGGTTTATATTTTATTTTCAAATTATGGACTGCTCAATAAATGCTTTTACTGCATATACATCTTTTAATTCTTCATATCGCGGAAATCCATTAGAATTATGCTTTGAGTAAGTCAAATGGAAAATATAGTAGATGTCCGCATTCCTTCCGTTGTCAGTAACATATAACATATCATCATTAGATTCACACTTTGCTACTGCCCAAATTCTTTTGTCATATAAGAAGTGGTCTTCCCCAATTTCATTTTTCAATTCAGTAACAAACACTCCATCAGCCTGTGTTAATGGAATCATATACCAGTTAAAATCTTCCCCATATTTATCATATAAATCACTAAAAATTTCTTCTATTGTCATTATCAATTTCCCCTGTAAATTCCAATTTATCAAATTCAATAATCCTATTTATCTGCTACCTCATTGTAACATAAAACATTGTATCATGACATGTTTTGTATTATTATATCGTGCTTTATGTCACTTCATGGTAATCTCTTTATCACGTATACACTTTCTACGTTTTTATTTTCCTTTACAATGTACAAAAAGATCCAACCCATTCCTAATCCTAATAGAACGGGTTGAATCTTCATCTGCTCTTCTTATTGAAAGGGAGCCCAATTAATTTTGTCTAAACAAAATACCGGTAATTACTGCTTAGCTAAGTACGGTTCCATCGGCAAGTGTGATGGTATATCCATTGAAATTGATGGTTCCGTTGTTGGTGAGGCTGCTGATGGTACAGTCACCGGTCAGGTTCCAAGTGCTTCCGGCTTCGATTGTAAGGACTGCATTATCTGAAACGGCAGTTCCGTTTTGTGCATTGTCTACAATGTTGATGGTTCCGGTAAAGGTACTGTTTCCTTTCAAAGTCATAGTAAGAGTAGAAATTGTATCTACAACAATGTCACCGTTAAGTTCCTGCTGGTCTGCGGTAAATACCACCTGTGCGCCGTTTGCACCTGCCGTTCCCCAGCCATGGGATGCCGAGTTTCCACAAATATTCATCAGGTAAGAATCACTGTCGTGATTGGTAAGCTGAACACCGGAAAGGTCGATCTCACAGGCCGTATTGGTAATGTAGAACAGATCTCCATTGTTGGAGGTAAGGGATCCACCCGTCATAGAGAAAATGCTCGTTCCGACGTCTGCATCTCCGGACATGGACTGGTAAATCATCACATTATGGACATTTTCATCGGAGCTTGTTCCCTTCGTGTCACTCATATTTCCGTACACCGTACAGTTATCTAGGGTAATCGAATTCTTTCCTTCGATTACAAGTGCTTCGGAATTATTGGCCGTAAGTGTTGCATCTGAAACCGTTATTGCTGCGGTAGAATAAACAGCCGGGGAATTATATCCATTGGAGGTATAGGTTCCGCCATTTACATTGACCGTTCCACCGCCACGGTCAGACCGGATAGCTGCGGAAGAGTTCCCGGAAGTTTCAACAGTTAAGTTGCTTGCATTGGTTGTTCCACCACCGGTTGTCTGGATACCGCCGGAATTATCTGCTGTCGTTGTAATTGTAGAATCCGCAATATTTACAACCGTTCCTGATCCATAGCTGAATACACCGTTACCGTTCTGCGCGGAGGATGTCACCGTTGCATTCTGAATGGTTACATTGGCTCCGTCCGTAGCCAGTAAAGCAGCATTTACTCCATAAAAATCTCCGTTTTCCGTGTTGGAAGTTGCTCCTGCACTCTTATTTACAGTAATGTTATTAAGTGTTACTTCTGCCCCATCAACACGAAGCGCATTTTCATCGTCTCCCGTCGATTCATAGGTCTGATTTTCATAAGTGCCATCTTCAGTGATTGTGTTGGCACTGGCCCCTTGGGTCACTTCACCGGATCCACCAAAGGAACCGTCTCCCGGTCCTCCCTGCCCTCCGAATTGAGAGATTGTAGAGGCTTCTGTTATGACTCCATTTTCATCAAACGTAACCTGAAGAATGTCACCTTCACTAAGGTCATCTACGGTAATGGTATTGTTGTCTTTCGTAATCGTTGCTTCCGAAAGATCTACCGTTATAGTTGTATCTCCAACGATAAAGTTCTGCATTTCTCCTTCCGGTTTCTCCGGTGGTGCTTGATTATCTCCGCTCTGGTTCTGAGAGTCATTTTGATCCGGTGGAGTCTGGTGATTTTGATTATTGTCATTCGGAACAGACAACTCTCCCAACCGAAGAGTTACACCAGTATCATTGATTGCAGTAATCTGTCCTACGACAGTTGTGCCTGCATAAGCTATATTGGATGCCAGTGCACTATTTACACTTTCCTGAACGGTGTCGCTCGTCAAACTGTTATCTGTACCATTAGCAGTGCTGCAAGCTGCTAAGGATAGCGCCATGGCAACTGCACAGGTCATTGTTAATACTCGTTTCATTCTGATCACTCCTCTTTTTGATTTATTTGTGACAGTTTAACCAATCTGTCCCATACGACGGATTATGAATGACATGGATATATTTCCCGCTATTTACTTCATTATATCCATTTTCATCATCATGGCTTCTTAGATTACATTTGCCATGGCTTGTTTTGGGATATTTTCACTCCTTGAAGCTCTGTTATGTCCAATATCTCTCATAGACTCTATTCTTTAATTCCTGATTTCCCTTGATTTTGGATATATTTCCCACTATTTGCTTCATTATATCCATTTTCATCATCATGGCTTCTTAGGTTATATTTGTCATGGCTTGTTTTTGGATATTTTCACTTCTTGAAGCTCTGTTATGTCCAATATCTCTCATAGACTCTATTCTTTAATTCTTTAATTCCTGATTTTCCTTGGTTTGAACTGTTACATTTACTTTGCTGTTTTTATTTCTTTTCCTTTATGATATGCTTATTCTAATCAGGGAAAATTGAAGATAGATTGAAACTTTTTTAAATTTTGATAGTTTATGCAACAAATATAATTCCAAATTATTATGGCTTGTAACTATCGAGAACTAGATAAATTATAACAATATGGACGTTAACTGTTTACATTTCAAGTCATATTTGTCAGATCTTATATGACGGAATAATCTCAGGAACAAAAGGAGTCCCTATGAATTTCAGAGTGGCAATTTTACAGAAGAAATCTCTTACAGGAAAATATCAGGAGAATACCGATGTTATTCTTCAAAAAATGAAAGAAGCGGCTGGGAATGCAGCAGATCTTCTGCTTCTGCCGGAAGCATATCTTACGGGATATGAATTACCCATCAGCAACGAAGAGGCGCTTTCTGACGATAATCCTTATCTTAAGCAGCTCTGTGATACAGCTAAGGAACTACAGCTTGGTGTAGTTGTGACTGCCTTTACAAAAGGAACCGAAAGGCCACAGAATTCCGCTTATGTTATTGGTAAGAACGGGGAGCTTCTTATGAAATATTCCAAGGTTCATACCTGTGACTTTGCAGATGAAGCATGTCTGGAAAGCGGAAGTGCCTTTCGGGTATGTGACTTTGCCGGGATTAAAATTGGCATTATGATCTGTTATGACCGCGAATATCCGGAAAGTGCCCGGATTTTAATGCTGCAGGGCGCAGAAATTATTCTGGTTCCGAATGACTGTGGTTCCATGAAGCCCCGGCTGTGTGCTTTATCGACCAGGGCCTATGAGAATATGGTCGGAGTTGCAATGGCAAATCCCAACGGAGAGAATGCAGGAAACTCCTGCGCGTTCAGTCCGATCTGCTGGGATAACAATGGAATCTGTGTAGATAATACACTTCTTATGGCAGATGATATGAGCGAAGGATTATTCTATGCCAACTTTGATCTGAGCGCGATCCGTAAGTATCGTGAAAGTGAAATGCTCGGGAACACCTACCGGAAAGTAAAGGCCTATGAGCCTTTACTTTCCGGTAAGATTACCTATCCCTTTTTACGTGAAAACCAGAGTCCCATCGATTAACTGAACGGAACGGTTTTCTAATATCCCTTTACTCCAAGAATGGATGCGGTCTCTTCTATAATATCCTGTGCCACACCATCATCAAAAATATCGCGCAGTCCCGCATACTCCACAGCTGAACAGTACGGCACATATCCCGGAATGGTCGTCAGCGTCATATATGTTTCAACAGCCTCGTGACGGTCTTCCTCTGCCATCGTCAGAATATCGAGGCTCGAGAATGCTGAAGTCAGATAGGAGAAATAATAGCACGGTGAGGTGAAAATGTGCGGAACCTCAGACCAGGTATAAAGCTCCTTGATCTTGGAATCATACTGCATGCCATACCTGCGTGAAAGCTGCAGATACAGCTTATTCAGCTCCTCAAGCGTCATATCCGGATTCTCATAAGCAGCAATCTCAAACTCTGAAATCAGTGCTGTGGAAATCGCATTATCCGCCATGCTGTACACATCATAAAATGCGTAAATATCTCCGATATCCTCTCCTAGCAGTTCATCGTAATAGTCATAAAACAGTATCTGCATACCCTGGGAATGAATCTCACTGACATCAATGTTGTTACTGGATTCAAAAAAGGTATCGGCACTGCGGTAGACATTGTTGTAATGTCCGAATTCATGGATTACATTGTAGTAGTCCATGTAATTGTCATACATCTGTCCGTATATAAAGCCATCCTTAAAGTAAGATAACCGCATGGTAAAAGCCGTGTTCGCCTTGTTCTGTGAGGTATCCATATCATACAGCCGGTACTTAAGAAAATGCTCCTGTGTATCCTTAAGCTCCGGATCAATCTCTTCCAGATATGGTCCGATCTGTTCAATGATCGATGTACTTTCGATCCCCTGTCCTTCGGAATACAATCTCATATAATCCGTGTCATTAAGCACATCCTTCATATCCGCCATGACCGGTACCACGTGCTTACGGATCTCCTTTAAAAGATCCCTGGTTTCATCGAGGGTATAGTCTCTCACATAAACTGCATCATAAGCATATTCTGCATAATTGTCATAGCCGTTCAGCTTTGCGATCTCATTCCGAACGTCCACAAGCTCCACAAAAACCTCTCCGACCGCATCATTCCTCTGCTTGCAGATTCCCTGATAGATCTCAACAACAGCATCATGATCCATCTCATCCGCTTCCATATTCAGACGGTTCAAATCCCACTCTTCCCCGTCATATTCATAATAAAATTCTTCGGAGGAAAGCTGCTCGTACTCCTGCTCCAGACTGTTTTCCTTCGCCGTAAGCTCCTTCTCTTCGTCCGTCATCTCTTCATACTCAAGGTAAGCCTCCACCTGCTCCGCATTCATCAGCTCAGTCATCGTATTCTGATACGGTGATTTACACAGCTCCCGGATCGATACATTCAACCGGTCTCCGTAATCCATCACGTCATCGAGAAGCTCTGCCTGAATTTCCTGATTCTCTTCATCAAAAATATTCTGATAGTAGGTAATCTGTGAAAGAGAATAACAGGTTGACAGCTTTTCCACTTCATCCAGTGTCTCCCCGAACAATTCCTTCACACGCTCCGGATCCTTGGCTTCCCCGGCTGCTTCCGCTTCTGCTGCCAGTTCCTTCATTTCTGTCAGCTGTGCATCCAGCAGCTCCATATCACAGGTCGTCTGCTTCATCTCTTCCAGTGTCAGATTGGCATGGTCCACATCCCGATAGCGGGAGGTTGTCTGATAGACATAAAGCGTGTACGGTGAAGCCTCATCCGTATAGGTCCCGATCAGGGTAAGCCCGATCTCTTCGGCATTGCCGAGGTCAATACGGGAGAAAATGTACCGTCCTCCCAGACGCTTAAACTGATCCACATCCAGATACAGGTCATGGTCGGTCACCTCATAGATACGGGAGCTGTTAATAATGGAAGGATCCGTACCGGAATAAAGATAGGCACGCGCTCCCCATTCATCAAAATACAGCCGGCTCTCCTCCACCCGGTCAAGTGCCGGTGCAATCATTTTCCGGAATTCTTCCTTATAATTCTGGGAATAAAAGCCAAGATAACCATCAAGAGTGGCAATATCATTGTATTCCAGAATAGCCGGATAAAAGCCGTATGCCACGGACCACTGTCCACAGTATCCGATATCCTCTTTTGCCTTGTCAAAAAGGTCTGTAGAATAAAATTCACGGTAGGTCAGGTCATTTGCCTTCTGTCCCTTCACCATTTCATACACCTTGCCAAAACAGGTATGATAAAGGTCATTATAACGGGTATTGCTTCCCAGAATCACAAGCACTGCTGCAAGCGCCAGAAGGTTTGCTGCCACACGAAGGCTCTTTTTTTCCTTCTCATACAACCGCTTCAATACCAGGAAAAATGCAGCATACCACACAAAAGGATTAAAGAAAATCGTCCGGTTAAACTGCCATCCGGTAAGCGGCGGGCACAGAAACTCAACCACATTCCGCACCGGCTCCAGGTAATAAATGCCATAAATCAGGCTGTTAAAAACAAGAATGACCATGAGAAGATTATACCAGTCATGGAAAATAGCTCTTGCATTTTTCTTCACCAGATAAGAAATATTCAGATAAAAAAAGTAAACGGCACAAACCGGAAGCACCACATACATATGGACGCTTTCTGCGTGGAACATACCCTTTACAAGAGAGTCCCCGATAGTCGCAAGAACCTCGGAAACCGTATAGCTTCCTGCCACAATCGTTGAACGGATCGTCACCTCGTCATCGAACAGCATCATGTAAAACAGCCGGTATTCGCACACGATGTACCCCACCGACAGCACAGCAATGGCAAGCAGCATTCTTCCCGGGAATTTCCGGTCTTTAATCCATAAGATCAGAAAGGCAAGCGCCATATACGCCAGAATAAACAGTCCGAAATAGGAAAAATAGGACAGCACCGGATAGAAAAACAACGCCACATACCATCCAAAAGACGGCTTTTGCATGATTTTAACAAGCAGGAACAAAAGCAGGGGAATGGACGCAAAGGGAATACCAAATGCCGGAAAGACATTCAGGATTCCGTAGGCAAAGCCGCATAACCAGACAAGAGCCTGCTGACTTTTATATTTTTCACCAAGGAGTTCCCTGCCAAGCAGAACAGAGCCTGCAATGGCAATCAGAATTTTCAGGAAATATGCTGTAATATACGCCGGGAATGCCGGCAACAGCATAAACAGAATCGTGTAAATATAAAACTCGGAGAACAGCGTATCACGGCTGATTCCTCCAAGGAAATCCACATAAGCATCATGACTGAAAAACGAGTGATCGTTTTTCATCATTTGAAGCTGTGGGATAAACAGATCCAGATTGTCATGGACAGCTATGACACTGTCCTCTCCGCACAGGAGAAACACTGCCATGGCAGCCAACAGGAAGCCTCCGATCACCAACAGATACCAACGGGAAAGTACTTTCTTCATCTTCTAAAATCCTTTCTGTTTATCCTGCTTCAGGAAGATTATTATTTATTTTCTCCGCTCATACGGCGCCCCTTTTCACAGACGAGCGTATAACGGTATTCAAAGTCTCTGCGGTTCTTCATTGCCATATTCGACAGAATCAGTCCTGCAAAGAACGACTGAATGGCAGCCAGTCCCACGAAGCCGCAGACAATCAGGGTCGGGAACTTCAATACCAGTCCGGTCTTCACATATTCAGCCAGAACCGGAATAAAGAATATCACGGCAAGGATTCCAAGAATCAGCGCAAGGATACTGAAAAATCCGAACGGCTTATAATCACGGTAAAGCTTGAAGATCGTAAACAGAACCTTAAAGCCGTCGGAATAGGTGTTGAGCTTTGATTCACTTCCCTCCGGACGGTCACGGTATTCTACGATTACATTATCAATCTGCATATGGTTATAGACCGCATGAATGGTCATTTCCGTTTCGATCTCAAAGCCCTTTGACAGAATCGGGAAGGTCTTCACAAAGCCATAGCTGAATGCGCGGTATCCGGTCATGATGTCCTTGATCTTACAGCCGAACAGCCGGTTGATGCTGGCTCTTACGAGCGTATTTCCCATATTGTGGAAGGGACGCTTGTTTTCCTCAAAATAGGTGGAGGAAAGACGGTCACCCACAACCATATCGGAATTGTACTTTAATACCTTGTCTGCCATCTCTCTTGCAAACTCCATGGGATAGGTATCATCACCATCCACCATAATGTAGCATTCGGCATCAATTTCACGGAACATTCTGCGGATCACGTTTCCCTTGCCCTGCATGTACTCGTGGCGTACCACGGCACCTGCCTTTGCTGCAAGCTCTGCCGTTTTGTCTGTGGAATTATTATCATATACATAAATCACTGCTTCCGGCAGCTCCCGTCTTGCATCGGCCACTACCTTCTCTATGGTTTTTTCTTCGTTATAACAGGGAATTAAAACAGCTATCTTGTCCATTCGGAAACCTCGCTTTACTCTATATCTAAGACTCACATTGCTGTGCTTCCTACATCATACCATATTTTTCTATATCATGTGAACATTTTTTACGAAGTATGGCACTCTGTGCACTTTATCTCTTTTATTTCTTTACTTGTCATGGTTCCCCGTTTGGGCTATACTAAACAAAGATCTTTTTGCAGGATCCTGAACATTTGATATGGAGGAATTACAATGCTTCGTTTCATTATTACAGCACTGTTTGTTACTTTATTTTTAATTTGCAGTATTCCGTTATTTTTCATTGAATGGATCATCGGGAAGTTCAATATGGATATCAAGAACCGCAGTTCCCTCGCGATCGTGAACTGGGCGTTCCGCGTGGTTCTGTTTATTTCCGGTGTGAAGATCACCGTGATCGGGGAAGAAAATGTTCCCAAAGATCAGGCTGTACTTTATATCGGAAACCACAGAAGCTTTTACGACATCATTGCGACCTACGTGCGCGTACCGCGTCCTACCGGATATATCGCAAAAAAGGAACTTCTGAAAGTTCCTCTTTTAAGTATCTGGATGAAATATCTGCACTGCCTCTTCCTTGACCGCGAAGATATCAAGCAGGGTCTGCAGACGATTCTGACCGCTATTGATAAAATCAAATCCGGCATCTCGATTTTCGTTTTTCCGGAAGGCACCCGCAACAAGGTGGAAGGAACCTTTCTTCCCTTCCATGAGGGCTGCTTTAAAATTGCAACGAAGACCGGCTGCCCGATCGTTCCGGTAACCTTATACAACACCTCTGCCATCTTCGAGGATCACCTTCCGAAGATTAAAAAGACGAATATTGTGATTCACTATGGAACACCGTTTTATGCGAAGGATCTCTCCAAAGAAGACCAGAAGCGGCTCGGTGCTTACACACAGGAGATCATTGCTTCTACCTATGCTTCGATCAGAGAGCAGTATCCGGTGTAGGGCATCACTCATCCTCCATTGGCATAACACAGATTTTTTCTCCGGGCACAACGAAGAACACCGGATATCCCAGTGCCTCATGCACGTACCGGTCGGATTCCTGCTCTTCGTTTTGCAGCCGGTTACCATATTTAACGTAACCGTTTTTACCATCATAATAAATGTCTGCGTTCCTGCAGCCTGTCAGTTTTTCCGGATCACAATAAAGAATGAGCTTTTCCTCTTCCTGTGCCTGAACTTCAAACGCATAGCCATTCGGATCCGAAAGCACTTTTACCTCACAGGAGGGCACATCCCTTTCCCGATCTTCCGCTACGGTTTTATTCTCCATTACAATCGCGCTGATTCCCAGTCTTACCTGCTCCTCATTTCCAAGAACATAAATTCCGTCTGCAATCGGTTCCCCCATTTTCAGCAGTTCCGTTTTCTGGTCTGTATTCATAAGATCCAGCATTTTAAGTATATTCTCGGTCATTTCATCCGGGAAAATGTTTGCATAATATTCTTCCACATATTCCCTGTCTACCATCTGGTCCACCTCGGACTGCCGGTCCGCTTTCCCGGCTTTCCACTTGAAGGAAAACAGTACCGCACCAGCAATGGCCAGCAATAATACAAAAAGTAATATTTTCTGCACAGCCGGATGATTTCTTTGATAATTGGTCTCGAGTTCCATCCTGACCATTCGATAGGCATCATATGCTCCTTGTCTCTTTGGGACTTCACCAGACACACGATTATCGTTCTCAATGATCTGTATCTGCTCAAGAAGAAAATGATACAATCTGCGTCCCATCACATGCCCTTTCAGACAATTTGCCAGCTCATACAGAAATTCTCCCTGCCGGACAGCCCACTGATATTCCTCCTTCCGGAAAAACTCCTTCCATTGCAGGAATTGCAGTTTTTTCGGTTTACAAAGTGCATGGAGTTGTTCTATCGCGGCCTTTAACTGGCTCTGTCTCTCTTCCTGCCGCTCCTTTTTTGCTGTCTCGGTCAGTTCCTCTAAGTTTCCAAACAGATCCTCCTCCGGCTCCGGCCACTTCGGTTTAACCCTCCTGCTTTCGCTTTTTCTGTGAACTCCCGCGGCTTTTTCCTGTGACTTCTGTTCTTCGTGCTGTGGTTTTTGTTCCTCGCGCTGTGGCTTTTGTTCCTCGCGCTGTGGCTTCTGTTCTTCGCGTTCTGGCGGCTGTTCCTCGCGCTGTGGTTTCTGTTCCTCGTGCTGGGGCTTGCGTTCTTCTTGCTGTGGCTTTGGTTCCTCGTGCAATGGCCGGTCTTCATCTGCTCTCTGCATGGCAACCATATACGCATCGTGGATCTCTTTCCACTTCTCCGGATGTTCTTCCGGATGATATTTACGGATCAGTCCTGCATAGGCCTTCCGGATGACCTTTTTATCTTTGGTAGGAGAAATTCCTAATACCTGATATATGTTCATATTGTCTACCTACTCATTATCCCATTCCTGAAACAGATCTTCCATCTCCTGCTGTTCTTCATCCTCCTGATACCACTCACCGGATTCCAGAGACTCCTCATCCCAGTTGATGTAATTCTCCATCATCTTTTCCGTTGCTGCCAGAAAGACCATCAGATATTTTCTGGCTTTTATGGCATGATCCGGATCATCACGCAGTACATGGATAAAGTACGCCCTTCTGTTTTCAATTTCCTTCCTCATACCGGAATTGCATTGCATGAAAAGCCGCTCTGCCCAGGCAAGAACGTATTTGTTTTCTTCCTGCTCCAGAGGACTGAGCTTCAGTTTTTCATATTCCTTCAACTTCGCCTCAATCTGTTCCTGCGTCATTCCCAGATCCTTATTGACAATAACAAGCTGCTTTTTCTCTTTTGTAGCAGGAACAGAAACGTCTACTTCCAAAACACCGTTAATATCATAGGTATAGGTCACCTCACAGTACACTTCACCTCGTGGCCGTTCCGGAATCTCAAAAGAGAGTTCTCCGAGCCGGATATTATCTTCTACATGCATTGCTTCTCCCTGATACACCTGAATGCATATTCTGGACTGATTATCATAAACTGTACAATATATGTGCTTTCTGCTGCAGGGAAGTGCACTGTTCCTCGGAATAATAACACTCATTTGATCCCTTTCCGGCTCATTATAGTTGACAATACCTGTTCCAAGGGAAAACGGGCAGATATCCGTAAGCAGCATATCCTTAATCTCCTCATCCCGCTCTTTGATTCCTGCACATACACCCGCACCTAATGCAATCATATGATCCGGATTCAATGTCTGCAGATCCTTCCGCTTAAAAAGATGCTGCAAATACTGCCGGACAACCGGCATTTTACAGGATCCTCCCACCAGAACAATCTGATTCAAATCCTCCACGTTGATCTCTGCATCCATAAGTGCCTGCCTTACCGGCCTGCCCATTCGTTCAAACAGCTCTGCTGCTGCCTCTACAAGTTCCCTTCTGGTAATTTCCAGTTTCCGATCAATCTGTTCACACCGGACCACCATTTCTGCCGATGTCTTTTCTGTCAGCTCTTTTTTACATTTTTCTGCGCTGCTTCGCAGAATCGCCCTTGTCTGTGCCGTCAGATTCTTCGGAACAATTTCACAATGCCTTAGAAAATACTTCACAATCGCATCATCAAAATCCTGACCGCCAAGCTGGTTATCTCCACTTACCGCCAGAATTTCGATCACGTTATCAAAGCACTCTACCACCGAAACATCCAACGTTCCTCCACCAAAATCAAACACCAGAATCGTTGCGTCTTCCTCCTGCTTTCTGTTCTGGCATGCCAGCGCTGCCGCCGACGGCTCGTTGATAATCCGTTCTACCTTAAGCCCGGCCAGAAGTCCGGCCCGCTTCGTCGCATTCCGGCCCATATCATTAAAATAAGCAGGGACACTGATAATGGCTTCCTCTACCGGCTCACCCAGATACCTTTCCGCATCTTCCTTCAATTTCTTAAGAACAAATGACGAGAGCTCTTCCGGTCGGTATTCCTTCTTTCCGAGCCGATATTTTTTGGCTGTTCCCATATAGCGTTTAAAAACGCTTGCCGTATCCTCCGGATGGGATGCCAGCCGCTCCTTCGCTGTTTTTCCTACATAAATAGTTCCGTCTTCCTCAATACTCACTACACTTGGTGTCAGATATTCTCCAAATGCATTGGGAATGAGTCTGCTTTCCCCATCCTGCCATACGGCTACAAGACTATTCGTTGTTCCAAGATCAATACCTATGATTTTTCCCATAGTTCCCCTCCTGCGCTTTCTTACCTCTTATCATACATGAATTTCATTATATAACTCAATACCCCAGAAATATAATTGTTAAAATCAGGCATGTTTTAGGACAAAATTGACTCAAAAATGATCCACCGGATCATTTTCTCATATGCATGGCAGCAAAAAAATCTCAGGCAGTTATCCACGCCTGAGATTATATTTATAATTAAGTACTCCTCTATACTAAATTTGGCCTGTGCTCTGCTCAACGATCTCCTCAAATTTCATACTGTGGGAAGCCTTAATAAGTACGGCATCTCCTGTATGGAGAATGTGGGGAATCTGTGCCATAGCTTCTTCTCTTGTCGGGAAGTAGTAGATTTCCCGGCTGCCATGTTCCTTTCCGGACGAAGTCTCCACGGCGCGGTCATACATATGCTTCGAAAGCTCTCCGATGCAGATTAGCACATCCACGCCATGCGTCATGGCATATTCCCCGATCTGTGCATGTAAAGCCGCTTCATCCTTACCAAGCTCAAACATATCTCCAAGGATTGCCACCTTACGCTGCAGGGCCGTTCCAAGCAGGTCAATCGCCGCTTTCATGGAAACGGGATTGGCATTGTAACAGTCATCAATCAGAATATAATCCGGGGTCTCGATAACATGACTTCTTCCGGCTACCGCCTGCACTTGCGCAATACCCTCCGCAATCTGTTCCGTTGTAAGACCAAGCTGCCAGCCGACTGCGGTAGCGGCCAGTGCATTCAATACCATGTGGACACCCGGCAGAGGCACCCTCACCGGAAACTGTGTATCTGCCACATGAATAACCGCTTCCGAACCAAGCAGGCCTTTATTTACCACATCTGTCGCGTATACCGCATCTTTCTTAGACATGCCAAAACGGATAATCTCATTCTTCCACGGCTTCTTTACCGTTGCCAGCATATCATCCTCGCCGTTTAAGAAAACGCAGCCATCCGGATTCATCGACTTGAAAATCTCGGTCTTGGCCTTCAGAATGCCCTCACGGCTTCCAAGGTTTTCCAAGTGGCACTGTCCGATATTGGTGATGACACAGTAATCCGGCTTTGCAATCTCCGTAAGCCGCGTCATCTCACCAAAATCACTGATTCCCATTTCCAGAACGGCTGCTTCATCCTCCGGCTGGATCGACAGCACCGTCATCGGCAGTCCGATTTCGTTATTGAAATTCTTCTGTGTCTTGCATACTTTAAATTTCTGTGACAGGACAGAGGCAATGAATTCCTTGGTACTCGTTTTACCAACGCTTCCGGTAATTCCGACAACAGGAATGGAAAGCTGCTCACGATAAAAGGCCGCGATCTTCCGGAATGCCGTCAGGGAATCCTCCACAAGAATATAGGGAATTTCACACCCTTCCGGCTCTCTTTCACAGATCACTCCAAGTACTCCCGCCTGTGCTACCGCCGGGATAAAGGAATGACCGTCCTGACGCTCTCCCTTTACTGCCACAAACATTCCGTCCTTTGTTACCTTCCGGGAATCAATCACAACACTCGTGGTTTCCTTGTGTTCCAGTTCTTCGCTTGACATCCCTTCCGGTAATACCAACGTTCCGTTACAGGCCTGTGCCATATTTTTCAGAGTCAAATTTTTCATATTCTGCCTCACTGTTATATTTCAAAGTCATTCCGAATCATCCTATGTAGCACTTTAATTATATTTGTTTAGAGAAATCTCTATAATCATTTCACACAGCTCGCCGTAGCTGATTCCAAGTGCGGCTGCCTCCTGCGGAATAAGGCTTGTCGGTGTCATGCCGGGAAGCGTATTGGCTTCGAGACAGTAGACATCGCCGTTTTCATTCATAAGAACATCCATACGGGCATAGGTCTTGATGCCAAGCACCTGATAGGCCTTAAGTGCAGTGTCCTGTATTTTCTTTGTCAGCTCGTCGCTGATCTTCGCAGGACAGGTTTCAATCGTGCTGCCTGCCTGATATTTATTCTTATAATCATAAAATCCGGATACCGGTTCAATTTCAACAACCGGATAAGGCTTACCCTCAATAACGCAGTCGGTGAATTCCCGGCCCTTGATGTACTGCTCTACCAGAACCTTTGCATCATAACGGAATACATCCTGTACCGCATCGGCATATTCCTTTTCGTTCTTTACAATGTAAACGCCCACGCTTGAGCCGCCGCCGCTCACCTTTACCACGCAGGGAAATTCCGGCTTATAGGGATCGTCCTTACCCGTTAAAAGATGACTCGCCGGAGTCGGTACGCCATTTTGCAGAAATAACTGCTTGGTGATGGACTTATCCATCGCAAGCGCACTGCTGAAGGAATCGGTTCCTGTATATTTGATGCCAAACAGATCGAAAACTGCCTGCACCTTGCCATTCTCTCCGCAGTCTCCGTGCAGCGCCATAAAGACAATGTCTGCCATCTGGCAGATCTCAATCACATGATCTCCGAATAAAATATTGGAAGGCTTCTTTCGGGAAGCTTTTATCTTCTCAATGTCCGGCGCCACCTCCGATACCGGAGCCACATCCTTTACCCAGTCACGATCCAGTTCGAAAATATTCCCCGGATCTCCTTCATAACCTAAGAACACGTCGAGCAGAATCACCTGATGTCCTCTTTCCTTCAGTGCATTGTAAACGCCGCGTCCTGAACTTAATGAGACATCCCTTTCGGTACTGATTCCACCTGCCAACACTACGATTTTCATACGTTACCTTCTTTCCAAAGCTGTACTTTCATTATACGCTCTTATTTATTCGTAATTGCTGATAATTTCACCCAGCATAAAAATAAGTCTGCTGTCTGCATCAAACTGATTCATAATCCCCAGACTTTCATTATAATCCTTATAATTCCGGATGCCAACATCATCTATGTAACTTATGGATAATTTATTTCTGCCCATAAAATAATGAAGATGGTTCTCAATAATGGTCTCATACTCATGGTTCGTGATGATATAGTTCACGGTTGACATCCACAGCATTTTCTGCAAAAGCTCGGAGTGATTCGTCTGATCCTCATTCGCCTGCACATAAAACGGCTCCTTCTTCATCTGTGCAGACAGGGTTTCCGCCCTTTGCAGAAGCCGGGCAATGCACTCCGAACAGTACTCCCGGTTTACCGTCCTCCTGGTCATGAGATAGGTCACACTCCCAAGAAAACATGGGAGATCCCCCTCCTGTTCCTGTTCATTTTTCAGTTCTTCCTCAAGGTACTTTTCCAGATAATAGCGGCACTCCTGCTGTCCGGATGCCCGGTAAAGCTCGGCTGCTGCCGCAAACCTCCAGGAATCCTGTGCATCATCCGTCTGATTCACAAGTGCATATTTAAAGGCACGCTCAGCCGCTTTCAGACAGATCATTGCATATTCCCTGTCATAATCCTGATAAAGATAGCTGAACCTGGCAAGGCACATGGCAAAGCCTTCCGCTGCCTCCATCGAGGGTGGCTCCACATAAACGGCCGATGGCTTGCCCTGTGTCGATGCAGGCACGGTAACCTTCGCATATACCGCTCCGGTTTCCTCTTTCTGCATTTTCAGAAGCCAGTCGGTTTCATAGCGGATTTCATCAAGCAGATCCGGAATTCCGTTCCGGCTCTCCGGAAGCTCCATATCATCCGAAAAGGCATCTCCAAACAATTCATAAGCCAGAAGCATTACACTGATATTTTCTGCTGCCCGGACGACATCCTTTGAGCCATTCTCATCCTGATGCCAGCCACCGCTCACATCCATACTCACCGACATGTCCTCCCGAAGAAGGGCATGTCCGGTGTGACAGGCATTGTGTGCCCTGCTGCCCGCAAATTCTTCCGTAAGCGTGATCCCACACCGGTTATAATAATACTGCTTCACTGCTTCCTTCAGAACATCATCATACAGATTATCTGCGATCTGAAATGAATAGGAGTCGCCTAAAAGCGGTGCTTCAATATAATACTTTCCAGGGAGCTCCACCTGCGAAAAATCCCCATAGCCGATTTCATCTGTGCAGGAATCCTGTGACTCCCGCTTTTCCGGCTTACCGGTATATACCGTCTTACCGGTATCTGCATCAATCACCTCAAACCGGTCCGGCAGCTGCGATCCGCAGAGAACCGCGATCTTTGTACTCTGCGTTATGTATCCCAGCTGGTTCACCAGAATATGGGGAGCGCTTACCGGAACCTCATAAGATAAGTCCGGATCCTCTTCCATCGTCTGAAGAGGTGCCTCCTCCCTTTCCTGCTCTGCCTCTGCCACCTGGGCGCCGCATCCTGTTAAACATCCTGTTAATAAAATAGAGACCAGAACCATAATGGTTAGCTTCTTCCTGAACATTCCGGTTCCTCCATAGGATTGGATTTCTTCCATAGATTATACCTTTTTTTATATTTCAGGTAAAGTCAGGATACGGTTTAAATTACTTTAAGTTACTTTAACTTACTCATCGGATTGACCGGAACACCGTCCTTTGTGAGTTTAAAATAAACGTTCGTTCCTTCCACACTGTAATACTTTGTCGGAGAAGCAACCTGCGCAATCACATCCCCCTTTGCCACATAGCTGCCCTCGGATACCAGAATGTTATCAAGCTGGCCATACGTTACCTCATAGCCGTTTCCCAGATCCATCGTAACAGCCTTTCCGATCTCCCGATCCTCATAAACACCTGTAACCTTGCCGGCTGCTGCCGCTGTGATCAGATCCCCTTCATGTGCCTCAATCACAATGGCAGGATTATATTTATACTGATCCAGTGTGGGGAAATAAATTGTCTGATCCATGCTGAAATTTACCAGAATGTTTCCCGAAATCGGCCATACCAGTGTATCCTCATCCGTGAAATTCAGTGCCGGCTGCATGGCGGTAGACAACGCTTCCTGATCGCCGCCTTCCACATTTCCGGTTTCTGCTGCATTTTCCTTCTTTTCTTCCCGGTTTTCTGTATCTGCTTCCTGCTTTGCCCCTTCCTTTACTCCATCCGACATACTTTCACTGCCGGATATATCCGGATTTTCCACATTACCGGAATTGGTTTCCTGAAAATAAGGATCATAATCGAGATCATCTGTCGGTGCATTCTGCGTCGTGGCATCCTGCGTCACATGATCGGCAAACTGGATGTCCTCCTTTTCGGAAAGCCCGGTTGTCATATCCTGCTCAATCGTGCTTAAATCGACCACATAGCCGTCATCCTGGCTTTTATTTCCGGCTCCCAGCCATAATCCTGTCACGGTCAAGGTACCAAGCACCAGCACGGTGGATGCCGCCATTACAATTTTTTCTTTGGAAAAGGCTCCTCTTCTTCTATTCCGCCTCATATCTTTTTCCTTCCTTTCCTGTATCACTTTCTTAAACAATTCACATAACCAGCGATGTATCTTTAGCAACTAGTCTTTCCGTAAATTACAAGTTTATACAATGGTTGGAAGGAAAATGGACAGAAGAAAATAAAAACCGGCAGAATAAAACCTCCTGTCTTATCCTGCCGGTTCTTTTAAGAAACCGTTATGAAATCGTTATTATTTTGTAACTATTCAGAGCCATGCAAATTATGACAATATGGACGTCGAATGCTTGCATTCGTAAGGACATTTGACATAATTTATATGGCGAAGTAACCTCAATGAGTAAAACTTGAGCTGCGTTAGCAGCGGTTTTACGAATGAGGTCTGAATAGTTACATTATTTTTATGTAACAAAAGGTGCCGGTCCTGGGCTACACGGCCTGTTCGCGCTTGGCAAGGTCCACATGCTGGATCGAACCGGCATTTCCATCCTCAAACAGGAAAAATCCTGTACTGCGGATCACCGCATTCGTCTCATTATTTTCATTGGTTAATGAGTACTGTGTTCCGGTGTGTGCAAGTCCGATCGCTCCCACGCCCTTTTCCTTCAGGGAATAAAGGTGCGGCTGTCCGTTCTCATCCATGCACCAGATTTTCAGCCTGTGAAAAATTTCATCATTTTCATCAATGAATCCGTTTCCATCGGAATCATACCGTGCAAGGTCTGCGAAACCATTACCGGACTGTGTGCCGAAAAGCTCGGATCCATCGTTGATGATACCGTCACCGTTTTGATCTAGAGCAAGGAATCCGCTTCCGGCGATCAATTTACTGATTTCATCCTCTACGCCATCACAGTCAATATCGAAGAAAAAGGTCTGGTCAGACACCTGTGCCACATTTCCCTCAAGATTAATCACAAGAGGATCGCAAAGTGTAAGCTGTTCAAAGTCAATCTCTTCCTCGTAGTATTCCATGAAGCTGCGGCTCATATTCAGGTTGAGATGGAAGTCAATCTCTCTTCCGTCCTCGGTCTTTACCGTGCCTTTGGTTGTAAAGGATGTACTTTCGGACTCTTCATAATAGTACCGGTTCGTGAGGCGTACGCTGTTCACCGTGACAAGCTGTGGCTGCAATGTGGTTACTCCCGGCTGCTGCGTATTTCCCGTCTGTTCAGTCGTCTCGAAGCTGTCTGCCTTGTACTTATCCGGGAAGAAAATCTGCATCAGATACCGCAGACAGGATTCCCGGAGCTGCCGCATCTGTTCACGGATATCATCCATATCGGAGATCGCCTGACTGTTCAGCCGCGTATTCGTCATACGTCCCTGAATATCCGCAAGAGATTCGTTCCCGACACCCTTCTTGTCCTTACTTTGCTCTGCATTTTCACCATCGGTCTGCAGAAAACCGCCAAACAGAGTTCCGGATCCATCCATAATGCTCTGCTTACCACTAAATCTTGTTAAACGACTCATCCGTGCGTGTGTTGACGAATAAGTTCTTTCGGATTCCATTCCTATTGTAGCGGAATTGATTCTCATTCATACCTCCTTGTAATATAGGTAAACAGCCCCATTTTTTGCGCGAAAAATGATTTACCTGCCTGCCCCCGAAAGAATAGAGCAGCCAAATAAAAACGGACGCTATTTCAGAATCCCTTCTAAAATACCATCCGTGGTCTGTCGTTATTGTGCCATTGGTGTGGCCTACACCAACCGGCCTGTCTGGGAAATCTATTTGATCCCCCTGTTTTTTATATCGGAGAAATTATGGTAATCTTTAGTCTTCCTGGGAACTCCGGATGTGTGCCAGAACCGTAACTCATATCTACAGCCCATATATCATATACTATAACTGTCCGGAATCCCATTTGCAAAATTGTGACAGTACACCAATCGCTGCCAGGCTGATCATATAGTTACTTCGTCATATAAATCTCATATAAATCATGGAATATGTCCTTGCAAATGCAAGCATTCGCCGTACATATTCCATGATTTGCATGGCTCTGAATAGTTACGAAATTATGCTTTATTATGAACTCATAGAAATCAAGAGGAGTTTAAATTGATGAAACATCAGAAATTCTTCCCGGCTCTGTTACAGGGTGCCCTTATTGGCTTAGGTGCGGTACTTCCCGGAATCTCCGGTGGAGTTTTAAGTGTGATCTTTGGCATATATCGTCCCGTTATGGAGCTGCTTGGCGATCCTAAGAAAAACTTCCGTACCCATTTTCCCAAACTGTATCCTTATCTGTTAGGATATCTCCTCGGCTTTCTTGGCGTTGCCAATGTTCTTGCCTTCTTCTTAAACCGGTATCCGGATCCTTCTGTATGCCTTTTCATCGGTCTGATTATCGGAATGCTGCCCTCGCTCTGGGAAGAAGCCGGAAAAGAGGGACGTTCCAGAGGATCTTATCTTTCCTTTTTCTGTGCGGTCATCTTTATTTTCGCGCTGCTGACCGGTCTGCAACGCTGCGCCATCACCATCGTTCCGGATTTCAAATGGTATCTGTTCTGCGGCTTCTGTCTCGCCTTAAGTATTATTGCACCCGGCATGAGCTTTTCTACGCTCCTTATGCCACTCGGACTTTATACTCCATTCATCGACGGAATCGGACACTTATCCACTGCCGTTCTCATCCCCGGTGGAATCGGTGCCGGAATTACCATTCTCGTCCTCTCCCGCCTCATCAATTCCTTATTTGAAAAGCATTACTCTATTGCCTTTCACGCCATTGTCGGAATTGTTATGGCCGCAACCGCCATGATCATTCCCTTTGACAGCTTCACCACATCGGTAAAAAGCTGCGTCATCAATCTACTGTGTCTGGCCGTCGGTGGAATTGTGTCCGTGTGGATGGCGAAGTTTCAGGAGGGAAAGGGATGATGATCGGTATCTCAAAAGCTGCATTTCCATCCATATGGCAGAAATGCAGCACATCCGCTGGTACTTTGCTATTATTCCAGTTCGTCAACTGTAACACACTTTACTTCCTTGAATTGTCTTAACTGTTTATCATTTGTCAAGAATAAATCACACTTGGTAAGACATGCAACTGCTAACTGGATTGCGTCCATAGCCTTAAAGCCTTTATACTCCGCTCTGATCTGAGCTGCCTTTTTAGCAATCTCAAGATTTATTTCCACAATTTCCATATCAGTAGTTTCAACAAGCCTATTAAACATATCAATAAATGAATACCGTTTGTTTCTGTATGGAAATACAAAATATTCTTCCATTGTGATTACAGAAGTTACAAACTTTTTATCTGAGTCATATCCATTACTAAAAAAAATCTTTATCTTGTCATAATACTGTGGGTTATTTTCATCCCTTTCAATGAAGTATATGAATGGAGCAGTATCAACAAATGCCTTTTTATAATCTGTCATTTTCACGCATCTCCTTCATGTATTCATCTACATGCTGCCCTCTTTCGCTTGGAATAACAAAACTATCCCAATCAACAGGTGCTTTCTTTTCTTTTCTCTGTGGATAATTTAACAGCGTAACAATAACCTCTGCTCCGTCATAATCTCTAATATCTTCATCTTCAATAACAACTGTGTTCCCCTGTACAATTCCCTTTACTGCTGCTAACATAAGTTATACCTCCTTTAAAATCTTTTCCATTGTGGTTGTCTTTATTCGGATTATTTTGAAAATCCCTTAGTTCACCCATAATTTTAGAAAAAATCCTGCCTGCAGTCTGTTTTCTGTAAGCCAGTCTCATCTGCATCTATCCTTCTTTAGACGCTTATTTCTCCACATTCTGCAATTTGGAAAACACTGCATATGCTCCTTAAAATGTAACTATTCAGAGCCATGCAAATTATAACAATATGGACGTCGAATGCGAGCATTCGTAAGGACATTTGACATAATTTATATGGCGAAGTAACCACATGAGGTAAACTACGTTGCGTTAGCAACGATTTTACGAATGGGGTGCTGAATAGTTGCCTTAAAATTATTATACATTTAGTATGCCCTGACTGCAACAAATTCACATGCGATTTTAGTAGCACTTCAAAGATCATGTTATTTCACCAGTAAACCAAAACTGCCTTCACATCCAGCTTCTTTCCGGCAAATGCTCCAACAACTATCATTAACGACAGCATCTCTTCCTCCTGCATGCCCTGCCCGACTCGTGCCCGGGCGGGCTCTCGTGGTTCGGCTGGCGCCGAATAAACCGAAAAGGTTCAGCCCATCGGAAAGCGAGCTTTCCATGGGCTGAACCTTTTCGGTTTGCAGGGCTTGTAGCTAGATCCTGTTGTAGTTAATCAGACATCCCTTCAGGATGATCTGGCGTTCTTCGTCTGTAAGTTCTCCAAGGCGGAGTGTGAATTCGTGGAGTCCGTCTTCGGCAACCTTGTAGGCTTTGATGGTATCTGCCTTTGTTTCAACGGCGGTGCGGATTCCCGGGAAGAACAGGTAATCGAGATTCTTGAACGGAAGCTCTCCTTCTTCGATCAGGAACGGTAACATCCCCCAGTTGATGAGGTTGGAACGGTAACGCTTGGTTGCATATTCATTGGCAATGTTGGCCCAGCCGCCAAGTACCTTCTGGCAGGAGGCCGCCTGCTCTCTGGCAGATCCGTCTCCCGGCTTTACTGCAAAGATGGTAGAACCGAAGCCGATATTGCTATGGTTCACATCCGGATAAGACTTCTTGATCATCTCAATTACCGGCTTTAATTCCGGCTTTGCTTCTGCGGCGCATTTTCCTTCCATTAATGCTTTCTGTGCTACCTGGATATCCTTGGCAAGTCCTACATAGGCAGGATCCTTACGGGAAAGAGTGAATTCTGCAAGTCCTAACGGATTGGAACGGTAGGAGGAGGTTTCTCCGGAAGGAATGAGTTCATCTGTCGTGGTAACCGGATCATGGATCTCGGATACAACACGAAGGACGAGGTTTTCCGGAAGTGCGGTCATCTCCGGCCAGTCCTTGATGTTGGGGCCAAAGTGGATCTCAACACCGGGATCTGCCACTCCCTTTGAATCAAACACTCTGTTTGCATAAATATTGGAATCAAAATGATACTTGTATTTGCCAATTGTTCCGTCAAAATCCGTTGCAGGAGTAAGAACACCTTTATTTGCTGCCGTTGCGGCAATGGATCTGGCATCCATCAGGGCAACCGATGCAATCTGTCCGTTCTGCAGCTTCGAGCCTTCACGGTTCGGGAAGTTTCTTGTAGAATGACGGATACTGAATGCATTGTTTGCCGGAGTATCGCCTGCACCAAAGCAGGGTCCGCAGAATGCAGTCTTTAACACGGCTCCGGTCTCCAGCAAGGCTGCTGCACATCCGTTCTTAATCAGTTCCATATAAACCGGCATGGACGCAGGATATACACTTAATGTAAATTCATCAGATCCTATGTAGGAGCCTCTCATAATATCTGCCGCTGCGCAGATATTTTCAAAGCCACCACCGGCACATCCGGCGATGATTCCCTGATCCACCATAAATCTACCGTTTACGACCTTATCCTTTAAGGTATAAGGTACGGCATTGTCGAGGGAAACTGCTGCACGCTTCTCTACATCATTCAATATATCCTGAAGATTTGCGTTCAGCTCTTCAATCGTGTAGGTATTGCTTGGATGGAACGGCATTGCAATCATCGGCCTGATGTCTGCAAGATCGATCGTAATCATTCCATCGTAATAGGTTACTTCACCCGGATTTAATTCTTTATAATCCTCACTTCTTCCATGAATCTCATAGAATTCCTTAATGGTATCGTCGGTTCTCCAAATGGAGGAAAGGCAGGTTGTCTCTGTTGTCATGACATCAATTCCGATACGGAAATCAGCGCTTAAGGATGAAACACCGGGGCCGACAAATTCCATCACTTTATTCTTTACATAGCCGTTGGCAAAAACAGCTCCGATAATCGCAAGTGCCACGTCCTGGGGTCCAACACCCTTTACCGGCTCTCCGGTCAGATAAACACCAACCACTCCCGGCATATTGATATCATAGGTCTGGTTCAAAAGCTGCTTTACAAGCTCCGGGCCACCTTCGCCCATTGCCATGGTTCCAAGTGCTCCGTAACGGGTATGGGAATCTGATCCAAGGATCATTCTGCCGCCGCCTGCAAGCATTTCTCTCGCGAACTGGTGAATTACAGCCTGATGAGGCGGTACATAAACGCCGCCGTACTTTTTGGCACAGGTAAGACCAAACATGTGGTCATCCTCATTAATGGTTCCTCCTACTGCACAAAGGGAATTATGACAGTTGGTAAGAACATATGGTATCGGGAACTTCTCAAGCCCTGAGGCACGTGCAGTCTGAATAATTCCCACAAATGTAATGTCATGGCTGGTCAGCTTGTCGAACTTAATCTTCAGCTTATCCATATTTCCTGACGTATTGTGATTTTCAAGAATTCCGTATGCAATCGTTTCCTTCTTCGCCTGCTCTTTGGAAATCTCTTTGCCTGTCTTTGCCTTGATCTGTGCTGCCGCTTCCGGTGAATCGGGAATGATTTCGGTTCCGTGAAGCAGGTAAGCGCCACCTTCCAATAAAGATACCATTTCTTTCCTCCTGTAATGGCATGATCTGCTCTCTGTCCGGAGCTTCATGCGTGATCCATATAATACTTTGCGGTAACTGCATTTCAGACTGTCGCAGTTCTTTTCGTCTGCATTACTTTACCTTATTGTAGTTCCCATGAAATAGATTATACATAATCTGCCGTCACAAAACAACTGATTTTACAGTATAATAAAAGCAAATTACTGTGCACATAGCAAAACCACAGCATATTGCTGTGGTTTTGCTAATTCTTTTCGCTTCATATATCATCTACTGGCCTATTTTCCCAAATTTTTTAAATAAGCCGTATACTGATCAAGAAATTCCTGTTGTACCTTTTCCAGACCGGCTGTTTTACATTTCTCGTTCAGCTCATTAATAGTTCCCTGAACGTCATCTACAAGTCCAAGTTCCAGCATAGGTACGTACTGTGAGCATACTTCATTCATTGCAGCAAGTTCACTCTTTACAGCCGTATCATCAAAGATAAATCCACTTGTTATCTCACTGATCGCATCTCCCATAAGCTGCTGACGGATTTCACTCTGCGTGGTTCCGGCTTCTCCCTGAATTCTTTCCAGTAAATCATTTTTTAATCCCCAGGAAATCGGTGCATTTCCCACAGTATAATTTGCCTGATCTGTTCCTAAGGTATAAGTTGTATCACTCGTTGCATTATAAGTAGATCCATCAATACCATATCTGGCAATATCATAGCACTCTTTATCAAATTTCAATACATCAAGAACCATCATTGCTCTTTCCTGATTTTCTGACACTGCCGGGATTGCAAATCCATCACCGGTATATACACCCTTTACATGAACTACACCGGGTGTAACATTAACCAGTTCTGCTTTCCATTCCGGATGTTCAGAATCCACTACATTTTTAGCAGACTCACATGTATCTAAATTCCAAAACAAAGCTGCGCTTGTACCGTTTTCAAAAGCATCCAACGGAGAAGTCGTATTTGATACTGCATTCTTTGACCAGAATCCCTGATCGGCCCATTCTTTCATCATCGTACAGAAATCCAGATATTCCTGTGTTCCATACTGCCATACTACATCATCCACCGTAGGATCCGTGCCTTTGTAGAAATAACCAAAGTACTTGCCGCTTCCACAACTCATCGGAACCAGATTGTTTCTGCTCTGGAATAAGTTCATGGATATTTCAACGCCATCACCTGCTGCCGCATAAGGATAAATACCATCCTCATTTTCTGCCACTGCCTTGAAGTACTCCTCCAGTTTTTCCACACTGTTGATCTCACCGATGTTGTATTTTTCTTTCAGATCACCACGGATCAGAACCGGCATTGCATTGTTTACATACGGACTGTTTTTCGGAATCATATAACAGGCGCCATCAATTTTTGCCTGCTCAAAAGCCATGGAATCTTCTCCAGCATAGGTCTGCGGCATATACTGCTGTAAAAGATCGTTTGTAATTTCAACAAACGCTCCCTTGGTTGCTTCTTCATTATAAAAAGCCCAGGTAGATGTATAAATCAGATCAATGTTCTCACCACTTGCCAAAAGCAGGGAATATTTTTGAGTATAATCACTCAAAGCAATGTAATTGATAGTCAGAGATGTATTCAGTTTTTCCTCCAGTTTTTCGTTCAAAGCAGTCTGAACCGCATCTGCAGCAACCGGTTCATCACCAATCACATACATAACAAGATCTTTATGCTCTGAAATATCATTACCATAATACCCTTCTGTTTCACTTCCGGCAGTTGTTCCATCCTCTGTTGTTTCTTCCTGAACATTACTACTCTGACTGCCTTCTGTGTTGGTACTTTCCTCTGTTTGGGTAGTAGTATTACTGCCGCATCCGGACAGAATACCCATCATCATCGTTACACTAAGTAATATCGCTATTGCCTTTCTTTTCATATCATGTCTCCCTTCTTTATTTTCACAGGACTGTTAACCTTTAACAGCACCCAATGTGATTCCTTTCACAAAATATTTCTGTACAAATGGATAAAGTAAAATAATAGGTCCCGTTGCAACCACCGTCAGTGCCATCTTCGTTGACTCAATCGGCATGGAACTGACAGAAACCGTTGTCTGACTTGCAATCTCCCGCAACGCCTTAATACTTCCCATAAGCTGATATAATAAATACTGCAGATTCATAAGATCATTTTTATCAATAAACAGCATGCACATATACCAGTCATTCCAATACGTCAGTGCCGTAAACAGTCCGATGGTTGCGACTACCGGCTTGGACAACGGAAGAATCAGTTTTACAAAAATTTTAAAATCTCCTGCTCCGTCTATTTTCGCGGATTCTGTTATCTCCATGGGAATTCCGCCCATGAATCCTTTTACCAGGATAATATGCCATACAGAAACTATCGTCGGTACAATCAGTGCCCAGATGGTATTCTTTAAATGCAGATACTTTACACACAGGATATACCAGGGAACCAATCCGCCTGAAAACAATGTTGTGAAGAAAAAGTAAAAGGAAAATATATTTCTCCACTTGAAATCCTTCCTCTGTAATACGTATCCCGTCATTGCATTGATAAACACACTGACTGCGGTTCCAACAACGGTTACAAATATGGTTACCAGATAGGCTTTTAATATTTTTCCCGGGTTTTGGAAAATAAGCTGATATGCTGCCAGCGAAAAATCCTCAGGCCATAAAACGTAACCATTTTTAATAATGTAATTTTCGCTGGTAAAGGATGATGCAATGATCAGCAGAAACGGAATCACACAAATGATTCCAAAAATTGCAATCAATGGATATCCGATTCCTTTAAAAAGGAGCACATCTTTTCCCATCTTTTTACTTTTCATGTCATCACTCCTTTAAAATAATGCATAGTCCGAATTTATTTTCCGAATTATTCCATTTACCACCATGATGGTTACAAAGCACAGAATGGATTGATAAAAACCGGCCGCAGCCGCCATCCCTATATCCGAGGTTTCCAAAAGGGATCGGAACACAAACGTATCAATCACATCCGTAGAGTCATACAAGGCACCGTTCTTTCCAATCAGCTGATAGAACAGATCTAAGTTTCCCCTGAAAATTTTGCTCACATCAAGCAGCACCATGGTAATGATCGTCGGTCTGATCGCCGGGAGTGTAACATAATGGATTCTCTGAAAGATGTTTGCCCCATCGATCTGGGCGGACTCATGAAGCTGGGTATCCACGCCGGTCACGGCTGCCATATATACCACCATGCTGTATCCCACACTTTTCCAGGCATTAAACAATACAATCAACACTCGCCACGCCGGTCCATCTGCATAAAGGTTAATCGGTTCCATCCCCAACGTCTTCAGTACACCGTTTACAACACCATTCTCGTAGTTCAGCAGATTATATGCAATCGTTCCGACAATAACCCATGATACAAAATATGGAAGAAAAATAGAGGATTGCGTCACTTTCTTGAACTTCTTTCCTCTTGCTTCACTTAAAATAACTGCAAAAAGTACTGCCAGAAAGGTATTCACCGCAATGAAACACAAATTATATGAAAATGTATTTGCAGTTACTGCAAATGCTTTTCCCGACATAAAAAAGAATCTGAAATTGTCAAAAATTCCTGTAACCCATGGACTTCCCCAGATTCCATCCCTGTAGTTGTATTGTTTAAAAGCCAGCACCATTCCACCCATAGGCAGATATGCAAAAATAAAGATAATAATCACTGCAGGAGCAAGCATCAGAAGCAGCGTTCTGCTCTTCTTCAATTCCTTTAGAAATTCCTTCATATGGGCTTTCATCTCCTTTCTGACTTCATCTTAGCATCTCACCTGTACAATGAAAATCAGATATTCTTTTAATAAATAGCACAATCTTTTTGGTTTATTGAACCCCATTTTTCCCTATGCTATACTATGTTCACGCTTAATATTAAGGTAGCTTTTGGCCAAAGGAGGTCTTCCGATGAAATTATTGCTAGTTGATGATGAACCCTATACCCGTGAAGGAATCTTATCCATTATTGCTTTTGATAAACTGGGAATTGACGAGGTTTTTTCTGCTGAAGATGGACTTTCCGGGCTTGCCATGGCAAAAGAATATCAGCCGGATATTATCCTGACCGATGTACGTATGCCACATTTAGACGGGATCTCCATGTCCTATCAGATCCGCGAATTTCTTCCCGGCTGCTGTATTATTTTTATGAGTGGATTTGCAGAAAAAGATTATTTGAAGTCCGCAATCAAACTCTCTGCCATTAACTATATTGAAAAACCGTTTTCGCCCGAAGAACTCGAGACCACCCTGCAGCTTGCTGTCAGTAAGTGCAATCAGGAAAAGGAGCAGCTCCATTCTTCCACACAGCTCAGCCATACCCTGAACTTAAGTCTTCCAGCGATTCGAAACCGAATCGCTCTTACTGTTCTGCGTCCTGTGCATGACCATGCACGTGCAGAGCTCTCTACTTATCTGCAGCTTATATATCCATCTTTTCACGCCGGCGGACGGTGGATCAGCTTTCTGATCATGCTGCTCCCCGAATCGGAATACAGCCTTGACAGTCTGCAGACCCTTTTAGAAGACAGACTGTCTCTTTCTTCCTTTAACTATCACTTTATCGGCATGAAAAACGAGAATGTTCTTGTTGTCCATATTGGTCTGTCCGATCCGGACTATCAGGACATTCCCGTTTCTGAAATCGAAAATACCTGTTATACCCTACGCGATATTTTAGTGACAGCCTGTCACTTCATTCTGGCCACCGGACAACCGGTTTCCTCCTTTTATGATCTGTATGAATCCTACCAGACTGCCTCCATCAGCCTGCAGCGTGGCTTTTTCAAGAAAAAGGACTCGATTATCTTTTATAGTAAAGCAACGTCAGAATCTGTCTACCTGTTGGACGGAACGAAACTGATTCCTTTTGAAAAGGCTTTAAAATCCCATGATAAAGCTGCCGCCTTAGCCTGGCTGTGCAGTCTGACTACCGAGCTCTCCCACTATAGCAGTACTCCCGTCAGTACCTGTAAAAGTTTCTTTGCCCAGGCTGCCATCTGCTTATACGAATTGGATCACATGAGCAAAATTCATGCTTTTCCCGATGTATCATCTCCTATGGAAATTCAGGATACCATTTGGAATATGTCTTTTTTATCAGACATTGAGGATTATATTTTTCAGAAGCTGGAAGATTATTTTTCAATTAACAATGAGCAGTATACGCAAAACCCGATTGCCTATCAGATCAAAGATTATATAGAGCAGCATTACACAGAGGAATCCCTTTCTCTTACCGTACTTTCCGAGCATTTCAGCATTAGTGAATCCTATCTGTGTGTCATTTTTAAGAAGACCTTTGATATTACAATTAACCAATATATCATCAATCTCCGTATGTCAAAGGCCAAGCAGTACCTCCTGGAAAGCAACCGGAAAATCAAGGAAATTTCTGAATTGGTCGGTTATCGTGACTGCAATTATTTTATACGGCTTTTTAAGAAGACCTATCATATTACGCCATCAGACTTCAGATAAATTGAGGGAGACATTATGAAATTATACAACCGTCTTATATCCATTTTTAACAACTTTAGCCTTCAGAAAAAAATTTTTTATTCCTATTTTTTTCTCTGTTTTTTGCTGATTTCCATTCTGTCTGTTTCGATCTGTACTTTTACCGCTTCCTCTCTTCGTAAGAGAAACACGTTTTCGCTTCAGCAGAACTTTAATCAGGCTGTTTCTTATCTGTCCTACAAATTAGACGGTATCAGTTCCACCAGTGATATGTTAATTTACAACATATCACTGAATTCCATACTGAATCAGACCGCAAGCACTTACAGTTCCAGCCAGCAGGTGAATGATTCCAAGGAAATCCTTCACCTGCTCAAAAACATACAGGAAAACGATGACATTACCCAGGCCCGGATCTACGTCCCCGATAACCTCAGCTATTCCGATAACGGGGTCAATATCTGCCCACTTTCCCAGGCAGAGTCTTCTCTTTGGTGGGATCCTCTCTTTGTCAAAAAGGGGCTTCATCTGTTTGTCGGACAGCAGGATCTGGAAGACCATCCTTACCGCTCCTCAGATGGAATCGCGCTGCTTCGTGCCATGTACAAACAAAACGACTACAATACACTTGCCTTCATTGTCCGTCTGGATGTTCCGATAAAAACCATCGAAGAGATCCTGAACTCTGCAAATTTTACGAATGACAGTACAACCTTTTTAATAGACTCTGAACACCATATTATTGCAAATTCCGATCATCCCGACGAAAATCTGCTTCAGGCTTCTTCTAATATGGTTGTTCCTTTTTCCGGACTTTCCGAAAATACTGTTACCAAGGTTTCCCTTTCTTCCGGAACATACATGGCTCTCCAGGCCGGTCTTTCTCAATCGGACTGGAAAATCATTACCTTCGTTCCCTATAACTCCTTCAATATTGCAATTCTGACGATAATCCGCTCCATCCTGCTGGTGTCCGTACTGTTGCTTTTCCTTGCTGCCATACTTTCCAAGCCAATTGCACATACCATCACCAAAAGAATTGATCATCTTTGCGATTCTATGTCCGAAGCGAGAAAAGGGGTTCTTATGCCGGTCAGCGGAACCATTTATCAGGATGAGATCGGTTCCCTTTACGAAAACTATAACTTTATGATCGACCGCATCAATCAGCTTCTTGCCGAAAATTATCAGATCGGTACGGAACTGAAGAGTGCAGAATACAAAGCCCTGCAATCTCAGATTAATCCACATTTTTTGTACAATACACTTGATATGATCGGATGGCTCTCCTATCAGAACAAGACAGATGAAATCAATTCTGTTGTTTATGCACTGGCAAGATTTTACAAGCTTTCTCTCGCAAAGGGAAAATACATTGTTCCCTTATCCGACGAACTGGATCACGTCAGTTATTATATCAAAATTCAGGAAATGCGTTTTCACGGAAGTATCCGGTATGAGTTGAATGTTGATCCCGAATTACTATCGTATTCCATTCCCAAAATTACACTTCAGCCCATTGTCGAAAATGCTATTTTCCATGGTATTCTTGAAAAAGCCTCCAAAAATGGCTGTATTCGCATTTCCGGTCTTTCCAAAGGTGCCAACTATGAGCTTATCATTTCCGACGATGGAATTGGTATGGATTCCGAAAAACTCTCTGAGCTCAACAGTGCTGACATCCAGGATCCGGACTCCTCTTCCGGAAGTCATTACGGTCTGAAAAATATTGACCACCGGATCCGTCTGCTTTACGGAAATGATTATGGTCTTTCCTTTGAAAGTGAACCCATGCAGGGCACCCATGTCCACATTCTTTTACCTAAGCTTCACGTAGATGAAGTCATGCAATAATGGGATTTTTTTTTGAAATACTGGACTATCTTTTCAGCTTTCCTCCAACCTATTTACTCGCTTTCTCTCCCATTTTATAATGCAGAAAAGGAGGAATGTGATTATGGCTCAATGGATGAAAGCAACCGACTATCACCTCATGAACACCGGCGTAACTTTTGAAAGTGCTTCAAAAGATCTGAAGGATTTATTCGACCGTTGTGAATATTACTGTAAAAAGAATTTAGCTGTTTTTACAGATAAAAAAATACTGCGGGAAGGGTCCGATTATGACGGTGTCTGGCTTGAAACGCAGCCCATGGGCGGAGAAATGTATGCCAAGCGCGATATGGAAGCAGCTCTGAATAATCAGCTTATTTTTATGGAAAACCAGCGGAAAAGCGGACGTCTTCCAGGTATGATCAAATATCAGGAGCCTTTTCTTTTGCAGGTTTCCTATGACTGGCTTCAAGGCTTTTGTTTCCCGGTGCCGGCATTTAAAATGTATTTTCTGATTGATCGCGACCCAAATTATCTGGCTCTGCTTTATGAGTGTCTGAAATCGTATGACGAATATCTGTGGAAATATCGGGACAGTGACAACGACGGCTGTCTCGAAACCTGGTGCACCTGGGATACCGGCGAGGACAATTCCATGCGCTTTACCAAATATGGAGTTCCCGATGGAGGATTCGGCGGCGAAGATGCTCCATCCGGGATCGGAAAACTTCCTTTTGCTTCCATGGATCTGATGTCCTATTCCTGTCAGTGCCGTGAGGTACTGGGATCCATTTCCGACCATCTTCAGAACGGCGAAGGAGATTATTGGCGCAAACAAGCCGCCAAAGTCCGGGAAAAGCTGCATGATTATCTGTGGATAGAAGAAAAACATGCCTGCTATGACAAAGACTGTGATCACCAGATCATGCCGGTACTTATTCATAACAATTTACGTTGCATGTATTATGGATCGTTTTCCCAGGAAATGGCTGATTCCTTCATCCGGCATCATCTGTTAAACCCAGATGAATTCTGGACCTATGTTCCACTTCCCTCTATTGCGGTAAACGATCCATGCTTTACCAACATCAATTTTAACAATTGGGGCGGTCAGCCACAGGGACTTACTTATCAGCGTGCTATTCAGGCTCTGGAACAATATGGTCATGTAGCCGAGATCCGTCTGCTTGGAAAGAAATGGCTGAACCTGCTGATGAAGACCGGGCGGCTCGTCCAGCAATATGATCCTTTCGATGGAACCCCCTGCGTTACAAGATCCGAGGGACTTGCACCGGAAGGCGCAGAAACCGAACGCTATAAGGATGTTACTACCCTTGGTCCCGACGGCTATGGTCCAACGATTCTGGCTGCCCTGGAATATTATTCGCTCCTGTGCGGCGTCAATATTGCCTACGAGCAGGTTCGCTGGTCCTGTGTGAGTGATTTTCCGGAATTTGCTTACTGCCAGACCATGTACGGACATGATTACCGGCTTACCGGTAATGGAAAGCAAATGACCGCTTTCATTGATGGGCAGGAATTGTTTGTCTGTACCTGCGGTGTGCAGATCACAACCGACCTGAACGGCAGACTGCTAAGCATTGATGGCATTGAATCCGAGCCGGTTGCTTTCACACTTAAGCATCATGATACGTGCTATCATTCAGAGATTTCACCCAATGAAGCATTTTCATTCTGTGATCAGGAACTCAGCCCCCTCCGTAAGACCGCTTTTGACTATCCTTATCAGAAAGAAAGGAGCTGATACGATTGAATATTTTAATTATCGGTGGAACCGGCATTATCAGTTCAGCAGTTATGGAGCTGCTTGCAGCACAAAACCACTCCCTTTATATGCTGAATCGCGGTCTGCACAGCCGTTCTTTCCATAAGGCTGTCATTCCGCTTGTCTGTGATATTAACGATGAGAAGAACGTAAAGGAACTGATCCGGGGACTCTTCTTTGATTGTGTGATTGATTTTACCATTCAGTTGCCTTCCGAAATCCGAAGAGACTATGAATATTTTCAAGACAGCATCCGGCAATTTATTTTCATCAGTTCTTCCAGTGTATATCGCCGTCCCCTTTCCTGCTATCAGGTCACGGAAAGTACACCGGTATATAATCCTTATTGGGATTACGCACAAAACAAACTCGCCTGCGAAGAAGAATTGCAAACACTTTACAGAACCTGCAATTTTCCAATGACCATTGTCCGTCCCGGTCACACCTACAACGAAACCTGGCTTCCTCTTTGCATTTCCGGTGCTAAAGGATGTTGGACCGTGATCCGACGGATTCTGGAAGAAAAGCCAACCATTATTCCGGGGGATGGCTCCTCCCTTTGGTCCGTCACGAATCATCGTGATTTTGCCCGTGCCCTGTCCGGTCTGATCGGCAATCCCCAGGCTATTGGAGAAACCGTAAATATTTCCTCTGACGAGGTTCTGACATGGAATCAGATCTATCACACCATTGCAGATACGTTAGGTGTTCCCCTTCATCCATTTTACGTATCCTCCATGTTTCTTGATCAGGCAGGTCCCTATGGCTTGAAACGTTGTCTCACCGGGGAACGTACACAAAGTATTGTGTTTCAGAACGATAAGCTGAAACGGTTATCTCCCGGATTTCGGGCAGAAATTCCATTTGCTGCAGGAATCCGTCAGTCACTCGAATACCTGCTTGCCCACCCGGAGGAACAGATCGAAGATGTTGTATTTGACCAATGGTGCGATGCTCTGGTAGATTCTCTGACGAAGGCTGCAAAAGAATTGAAAGAACAGTTTCCAAACTACGAATAAACGTATAGTCATCTATACAGAAATGAGGTATTTATGCAAGCATTTGATTTTCAAGATGTTACTTTAAATCCCGGTCGTTGGAAGGACGCCCTGGATGAAACGATGAATTTTTATCTAAATATTCCAAATGATAATATTATGAAATATATGCGTGAGAGTGTAGGACGCCCTGCTCCCGGTATTTACTATACCGGCTGGTATCCACAGTCAAAAGGTATTGCCCTGATCGGACAGTGGCTTTCTGCCTACAGCCGTATGTATGCCATTACCGGAAAGGAAGCCTTTCGTGAAAAAGCATTCTTTCTGGCAGATGATTTCTGGGACTGTTACGAGAAATCCCTGGAAAAGGAGCCTTTTTTCTCTTCGCGATCCCATTATAATATTGAAAAGCTGATACGTGCTTACTGTGATCTGCATCTATACTGCCAATATCCCAATGCAAAGAAATATGCTGAATATCTGGTACAGTTTTCAGTCCAGCTTACCGAGGATAACTATTTCGGAGATAACTCCACTGAATGGTACACACTGTCGGAATCCTTCCTCGATGCCTATGAAATCTTCGGAATCGAAGAGGCAAAAGTGCAGGCCAGGCGGTTTGAATATGGCGAATTCTGGGATCTGTTTTATAAAGACAGTGATCCATTTTCCAAGCGCCCCGTTGCCGGGCTGTATTCCGAATTCTGCCATGCCTACAGTCACGTAAATTCCTTTAACAGCTGCGCCAAAAATTATGAGGTATCCGGCAATCCCTATTACCTGAAAGCACTTCGAAGCTTCTATCAGTTTATGCAGAAAGAAGAAGTGTTTGCCACCGGCGGATACGGCTCCAACTATGAACATCTAATGCCTAAATACCGGATTATTGATGCTCTCCGAACCGGACACGACAGCTTTGAAACACAGTGTGACAGCTATGCCGCTTACCGCCTGTGCAAATATCTCACCTGCTTTACTTCGGAACCGGCCTATGGAAACTGGGTAGAGTCACTGATCTACAACGCCACCTTATCCACCATTCCCATGACCGAAGACGGAAATGTCATCTACTATTCTGACTACAATATGTACGGTGCAACAAAAAAGAACCGTCAGGACGGATGGACCTGCTGTACCGGAACACGTCCGCTGCTTATGGCTGAATTGCAGCGTCTGATTTATTTTGAAGATCATGACGAATTGTACATTGATCAGTATACCCCTTCCACCCTCACCTGGAAGCGTCAGGGTCAGGAAATCAAGGTTACACAGGAAACCGATTTTCCTTACAATCCTACGGTACAGATCCGCTTACAGACAGCTGCTCCCATAACGTTCAAAATCCATTTCCGCATGCCTGCCTGGCTCTCCGGTGCAATGACGGTACAGCTCAATCAGGAGCCTCTGTCAACAACTGTTGACGCAAATGGCTGGCTTGTAATCGAAAGAGAATGGAACAATGAGGATATCCTGACCGTTACACTTCCTGAAGGCTTATGGATGCATTCTTTTGATCCGCTTTTACAGGGGCCGAATGCTTTCCTGTATGGTCCTCTGGTTCTGGCTGCCGACTATACCGGGAAACAGACACCCAACGACTGGATGGATGTCCGTGAACTGCTCCCCAAGATGTACCCCGTTGAAGATGAACCTCTTCATTTTGCAGTAGCGGGAATCGATACGATCCGCTTCCGTCCTTTCCTGGAATATAAAGAGAATGAGCGCTATTTCCTCTACCATGACACAACAGCCCATGCCACGAATCTGCATAAGGTAAAGCGGGAGATTCCGTAATTTACGTGCCGATCTGCCAGGGAGCTTGGCAATTCATGAACTTATATTTAACTCAACAACTATATTGAACTAAAGTAACTGTACCGATGTTGAACCTCTACGAAATTAGTAGAACATGTAACGCCTCATAGAAAAACGGGAATGATTCATTCCCGTTTTTTCATACACATTTTTATATCTTATTTTTCCGGCTTTTCTCCAGGATCCTCACTCCATATGGTTCCAGCTCCAATACCTCGTCTTCTCCCCACTTCTTTCCAACCCGGATATGCTGTTTTTCTTCCGAATGATTCATTACAAACAGATAATCCTTCTGCCGTCCGTTCCGTATGACGGTTTCGATCTTTTCCTTCCGATTGTAATTCATACCTGCTCTCTGAAGAAGCGCATTCAATATTTTTTTCTGTCCTTCTGCATCCGGATCTGTGCCGATATACCACGCTGTACCTTTTTCAAACGAATGAACGCAAACTGCAGGTTTTCCTTTGTAATACTCGGATCCGTATGTCATAAAACTTTCTGCGCCGTGTAACTGTATCACATCACACCAGTGCTTTCCCAAAGATGATTTTCCATCTTTCATATGAAGAATTACCTCTTTGTTGTCGTAAAGACTATCGTATTCTTCAATCTCAAGTCCCAGCATTTCTCCAAGCCTTCCGGGCAGTGCATATTCATCCATGCATTTATTATTTTTGTCCATGACTCCTGTGCGCATGGTCAGCACCAATGTTCCACCCTCTCCGGTATATCGGATCAGCTTTTCCTCCAGTTCATAGGTCATCAGGTACAGCAAAGGCGCTATAACAATCTGATAATCCGATAAATCATCCTCCGGTGACAGAAAATCAACCGTGATATTCCTCTCGTAAAAGTATTCATAATATTTCTGTATTTGTCCGACATAGCTAAGTCCCGGATTCTGAGGCTGATTTTTCAGTGCCCATTCTTCATCGTAAGAAAATAAAATTCCTACCTTTGCTTTCATCGTGATTCCATGGATATCCTGCATGATGGGACTAAGCTCCTGAATGGTATTCCGGATTTCTTCATACCTTCTTCCCGGTACACCATTATGCGGCAGTATTCCATGCCAGAACTGTTCTGTTCCAAACAGACAGGTACGCCACCGGAAATAAACAACCGTGTCCGCTCCATGAGCAACACTCTGCACTGTCCACAGCCTGTTTTGTCCGGGTCTCGGATTTGCTCCAATGATTGCTCCTCCGGTAGGTCCGGATTCCATTTCCATCATCCAGAAATTCTGTTTTTTTAAACTTCTGATGAGATCCATGCAGGCAGCCACCTGATAGGGCTTTTCTCCGGGGGGATCAATGTAATACCCTGTAGGATACTGGTCATTGGATGCAAAATCCAATTTTTCCGCAAGCTTATAATAATCTGTTTTATCATAAAATCCCATCATGTTATGGGTAATCTTCTGATGCGGTGCAATCTGACGAATCAGATCAATCTGAAAATTCTGAAAATCCACTACCAGATCTGAGCAGAACCGTTTAAAGTCCAGCAAAAGAGACGGATTATGTAGCGTTGGCGCCTTTCTCGGAACCGGGATCTGGTCAAACCGGTCATAATCCTGACTCCAGAATCCGGTTCCCCATTCTTTATTCAGACACTCAATGGTGTGATACTTCTTTTGCAGCCATTCCTGAAATGCTTTTCGGCAACTGTCACACATGCAAAGATCCTCATGGCTGTTACCAAGTTCATTATCAATCTGCCAGCCAATGACATAAGGATGGTCTTTAAATCGTTCTGCCATTGCGGTAACAAATCTCCGGATATGCTCCCGATATGTCCGGTTACTCTGGCAGTCATGATGACGTCCTCCAAAGCTCATTCTCTGCCCGTTTGAATTCACCGGAAGAATTTCCGGATTCTGCTCAATGATCCAGGCCGGCGGAGCCGCTGTCGGTGTACCCAATATCGTATAAATTCCGTGCTGCCCCAAAAGATCAGCAGCATCTGCCAGCCATTCAAAATCAAATTTTCCCTGTTCCGGTTCCATCTTATGCCATGAGAACTCCCCCATACGTACGACCTGTATTCCCATTTTTTGCATAAGATTCGCATCCTGTTCCCAGCGTTCCCTCGGCCAGTGCTCCGGATAATAATCCACTCCGAACCGGATATTCCGAAAAATATCGTCTATTTTTTTCTGATCCATATTTGCTCCTTTTCTCCTACTTCTCAAACAAAAACTCTTCCGGCAGTTCCACATGAAAATCCTCTGCCAGCTTCCGGAAATCATCCGGCCGGATGGTCTGGCGCTTCTCTTTTTGCATGGAAAGCATTTTCACAAGAATTTCTGCCGATTTTTCAGCCGTATGCATCAATCCGAAGGTCAGATCGAAATCTTCACCGGATGCAAACATGCCATGATGTGCCCATATGACAAGATTGTATTTCTTCATCAGTTCGCTTGTTGCCATCGCAATGTCCTTTCCTCCCGGTACCATCCAGGGAACAACCCCGACTCCCTCCGGAAAGACTACCGGACACTCTGTTGCCATTTCCCAGAGCTCCCGTGTAAAAATTTTATCCTCCAGCGGGAGTACAAAGGTAAGTGCAATAATATTGGTGGTATGCGCATGGTAGATGACTCTGTGTTTTCCTTCCGTGATCTCCATCTTTACAGCATGATTCATAAGATGGGAAGGCAGTTCCGAGGTTGGTCTTCCCCCGTTAACAAGTCCCCAGCATATGCGATAATTCTCTCCCTTGTCATCCAGCTCTATGATACAGATGGAGTCTTCCGGCTTCACGCTCACATTCCGGAAGTACTTTCCGCTCCCTGTTACCAGAAAATACATGCCTGCCAGTGTCGGAACCTGCGCGCCGATCGGGCACCATGCACCCGGTGTAAATTCCTCCTTTACCATCTGAATCTCTTCCAGTTTCATACGGTAAGAAAGATTGCCGCCGTTTCTCTCATGCCAGCCCTGCTGCCATCCATCATCTGCCATTCTGATAAATCCCTGTACAAATTCCGCATCCAAAACCTTCATCTGTCCTGTTCTCCTATCCTGTTTTATTTTCAATCGTTACCTTTTTACCAACACTTCTTTTTCATACTGTTTCACATCTTTGAGCCAGCCAAGGTCGTCTGCGACCTTGCATCTTCTACAATATTCGCCCCAGATTTCTCCAAACGGATAGAGCTTCATCTCTTCCTGCATCGCCATAAGCTCCGTCATTCTGTTCTCATCCTGCAGCTTGCGCAGCATGTCATTCGGCGTACACATAGCCATAAGAAGAGCTTTCTGCCAGCTTCTGAAGCCGATCACCCATGCTGCAATTCGATTGATGCTTGCATCAAAATAGTCCAAAGCCATATACGTTCTGTCCAGTGCGTTGCAACGGACAATCTCCTTAGCCATCTCCCTTGTCTCATCATCAAACAATACCACATGATCCGAATCCCAACGTACAGGTCTGGTGATATGCAGTGCAATCTCCGGGAAAAAACAAAGCAGCGCCGGAATTTTATCCGAAACCACTTCTGTCGGGTGATAGTGTCCGTTATCCATTAACGGAAGCACATGCTCATGACTTGATGCGAAGGACAGTGTGAATTCCGCAGAACCAGCTGTATAGGATTCCACTCCGATCCCAAACACTTTGGACTCGACACAGGGTTTCACCAGTTGAGGATCATACGGCTCCGAAAGAATCTGTTCCAGCGAATCCTTATACCGAAGACGTGGCCCCATCCGGTCTGCCGGAATGTCCTTCAGGCCATCACCGATCCAGATATTCATGACACAGGGAATTCCTGTCTCTTTTGCAAAATATTCCGCAATCCGGATACATGCTTTTCCGTGTTCAATCCAGAATTTCCTGGTTGCTTCATCCGGACTGGTAAGCGTCAATCCATCCTTTACCTTTTCATGTGAGAAAAAGGTCGGGTTAAAATCAATTCCAAGTCCTCTCTCTTTTGCAAATTCTACCCATCTGGCAAAATGCTTAGGTTCCAGCTTGTCACGGTCAACGAATTCTCCATCTTCAAAAACAGCGTAACTGGCGTGCAGGTTCAACTTCTTTTTCCCCGGCATCAGGCTCATTGCTTTATCATAATCCTGCATCAGTTCCTTCCAGTTTCCTGCCTTTCCCGGATAATTTCCCGTTGCCTGGATTCCTCCCGTCAGCGGCCCTTTATGGTCAAAACCGGTCACGTCATCCCCCTGCCAGCAATGCAGGGCAATCGGGACTTTGGAAAGACGTTCAATCGCCGCATCCGTATCTACTCCGATTTCCTGATATTTATTTTTTGCTACCTCATATTTCTCTGCACCTGTCATCTGCGTTCCTCCTTTAATCTGTATATTTTCGTATTGGAAATGACTCCGCTATGCATGTTCTTGCTTCGGTCAGATTTTTCCATTTTCCTGCTGCCAGAAGCTGGATCACCACATTTCCGGCAGCAGTTGCCTCGACTGGTCCTGCCACAACGGTTTTGTGGGTTTCCAGTGCGGTCAGTTCATTCAGATATTCTGCATTCGCCCCACCGCCTACCACATGAATCTGCTCATAAACGCACCCGGTCTGCTTCTGAAGTTCGTCTATGGTTCCGGCATAACACCGTGCAAGACTTTGATAAATCACAGCTGCCACCTGTCCGATTCCCTGCGGGACCTGTTGTTTTGTTTCACGGCACGCCTGCTGAACTTCTTCTGTCATGCTTTCCGGTGCAAGGAACCGTTCATCATTGCAATCCACGATCGATCCGATCCTGCTTCCGGCTGCTTCCCTGCAGATTTCCTCATAACTCATCTCCGGTGCAAGTTCTTTTTTAACGGACTGGATCATCCATAATCCCATGATGTTTTTTAAATAACGGTAACGATGCTCATACCCACCTTCGTTGGTAAAATTATGCAGCCGGCTTTTTTCCGAACAGTCTGCCTTTGAAAGCTCCGTTCCCATCAATGACCACGTTCCCGAACTGATATAGACAAACGGTTCTTTTTGCGCGGGCACTGCGGCCACTGCGGATCCCGTATCATGCGTGGCAGGAAGAATCACCCTGCAGGAAAACCCGACTTCTTTTGCCGTTTCTTCATTTAATTCTCCAAGCACTGTCCCGGGTTGTCTGATCTTCTGAAACAGGCTTCTCTTATATCCCAGTCTGTCAATCAGATCCGGATCCCAGTCTCCGGTATCTGCATTGACGAGCTGTGTCGTTGTCGCATTGGAATACTCTGCAGCCATTCTTCCGGTCAGCAGATAATGGAAATAGTCCGGAATCATCAGCATCGTTTCTGCCTGCTCCCATAACGCAGGCTCCCCACTTTTCACCGCCATCAGCTGATAAACCGTATTAAAAGACTGCTTCTGTATCCCTGTTCGATGATACAGTTCCTCTTCTGAAATCTTTTCATAAACCAGACGATCCATAAAAAGACTCCTGCGATCCCGATAGGCCACTGCATTTCCAAGTCTCTGACCGTTTTTGTCCAAAAGAACAAAGTCTACCGCCCAGGTATCAATCCCCATGCTGACCGGAATTTTTCCTATACGTCTGCATAGCTTCATACCTGTCTTTATTTCCTCAAACAGCCGCTCTACGTTCCAGCATTTCTGTCCGTCTATCTCTTCCATACCATTCTCAAAACGGTAGATCTCCTCCAGCACCAGCCGTCCGTCTTCCATATGCCCCAGAATATGTCGTCCTCCGGATGCTCCGATATCTATCGCAAGAAAGTATTGTTCCATCGCTCCACCATCCTTCCAGCTTCTTTCTCTGTTACTATCGTACTGAATAATGGGGATAAAAAAAAGAACACCTTTTGGTTAAAAAAGTGTCCTTATTTGCCATCTCTGTATTTTTTTGGAGTTACACCATATCTCTTGTAGAATAATCTGTGAAAATAGCTGATATTGCTGTATCCGACCTTCATTGCTACATCCGAAACCGGTATTGCGGTATTCTTTAACAAGTATGCCGCCTGTCTCAGTCTTTTATCCTGAACCAGTTCCGTATAGGTCCTTCCTGTTCTCTTTCGAATTTCCTTTGACAGCCAATATACGTCATAATGCATATCTTCTGCCAGCTGTGAAAGTTCTCCATCCCGGTAATGCTCCTCCACATAGCCTAAAATCTGCATAACAAACTTTCGGAATTCGCTCTCCGTGTCTGTTTCCAATTTATCCATTTGATTCATTAGTAACAGAAAAAGCAGTCCCATTGTCACCTGATTAATGCTTCGCTTGTTTGGCTGCTTATTGGAAATTGTAAAAATCAGATTTTCAATCAGGTTCTGAATCGGAAGAACCTCTGCCACTTTAAAATGAAGATATCCTGAACTATCGTTTTCTCCTCTCAGGCAATGAATCACAAAATCCCTAAGCGTATTTTCTTCTGAGGCTATCATCTTCAGACAATCCTCAAAAAATTCAGGCAATATTATGAAATTAACAGCAATATCCTCTTTGCCTGCCGGATAAATTTCCTGCACCGCATTCTGGCTCAAAAGTAACAGTTCACCCTGATGTAAATACACATCTTCTCCATTGATTACATGATGTGTTTGTCCTCTGCACATATAAATCATTTCCACATAATTATGCCGGTGTGCAGGAAAATGGGCAAACCGGGTGTGTGCCCGCACCTGAATTAATTTTCCCTCGTCCAGAAGTTTTCTAGCATCCACCACATCAGATTCAGCATCCATGTACAGTTCTTTTTCGATGCTTCTGTGTCCTTCCAGAATTTTCTGTTCCTCCGGGGTGATCTCTCTAAGTTTATTGATCAATTCCTCTGTCATACTGCAAGTCCTTACCCGGCCGTCTCTATTTTCAACTGCCTTTAGTTCTTCCGGAATCCATCGAGTTACTGTTCACAATTCACGGATTGGCGCATAGCTTGACAGCAAGTGTCAAGCTTGCGAATGAACATGGAACCCATTGATCCCGACTTCCGCAATCCGGTTCCCCAAATCATCAGTAACATTCACCCGGTAATAAACGGTAGACCTGCCTTCCTTGACACATTCTGCTTCCGCAATCAGTTTCTTTCCTTTTACGGCACCGAGATAACTGATCGTGGAGCTTAAGGACACCACCCCCATTCCGTTCCAGTTCGTTGCAACCGCAAATGCAAAGTCTGCCAGCACGAAGTGCACACCACCCATGACACCGCCGGCCGCATTAAAATGCCGCTCCGTCAGTTCAATACTGCACCTCGCATAATGCTCCCTTACTTCTTCAATAATTGCTCCATTCTCTGTTGCAAAACGGTCCTTTGCAAATGTTTCCCGGATCTTCCGAAGATCTATATGCTGTTCCTCTTCTGTCTGTTCCTCTTCTGTCTGTTCCTCTTCTGTCATTTTCATTTCTGCCAATTTACTCCTGCCATTTTTGTTATACTGTTTCCACGTCTGCTGTGTGCATTTCTCCTATGCTGTATTGTTCTGTCTGTATTTCTTCCAGCTGTTTTTCTGTTTCATTTTCTTCCAGTCTGCTTCTGTCAGAGCAGCAGTTTATGCTTCTGAGAGCTTTCCAGATGCTCCTTATTACTTCAGGGCTCTCTCCAGCTCTTCCACCACAATACGCAGTGCTTTGATTCTTGCGTACTTCTTATCCACGGATTCCAGAATATGCCATGGTGCAAAGGTCGTACTTGTCTTCTGGATCATTTCATTGACTGCCACCTCGTACTGATCCCATTTTTCACGGTTTCTCCAGTCCTCCTCCGTAATCTTCCACTGCTTTTCCGGTGTGTTCTGACGGTCATTGAACCGCTCCAGCTGGGTATCCTTATCAATCTGCACCCAGAATTTGATGATGACGGCACCCCAGTCGTGAAGCTCCTTCTCGAACTCATTCATTTCATTATAGGCGCGCTTCCAGTCATTTTCACTGCAAAAGCCTTCCAGACGCTCTACCATCACACGTCCGTACCAGGTCCGGTCAAAAATCGCAATATGTCCGTCCTTGGGAAGCCTGGTCCAGAATCTCCACAGATAATGTCTCGCCTTCTCATGCGGCTCCGGGCTTGCAATCGGACAAACCTCATAGCCTCTCGGATCAAGTGCTTCCGTGATCCGCTTGATATTTCCGCCCTTTCCTGCCGCATCCCAGCCTTCATACGCAATAATGACCGGCACCTTTTTGCGGTAAAGACGGTTGTGCAGATCCCTGAGCTGATGCTGCAGCTTCTTTAAATCCTTCTTATATTCTTCATCTGTCATGGTCTTATCCAACGAAATTTCCTTAAGGAGCGGCATCTTCTTAAGGATAAAGCGGTTCTGCAAAATCGGCACAGCCTGACCACGGTTCTGTAATGCCACATCAATCGCCTGCGTCAGTGTCTCCAGAATCTGCAGTTCTGCCCCTTTCCGCGACTTGCTGTCCACCACATACCACGGTGCCGAGGACTGATTCGTTTCTTCCATATAGCGGTCATAGACCTTCAGACACTTCTCATAGTGCTTATTCTGCCACTCATCATAGGCTCCGATCCGCCACTTCGTGTCGATGCTTCCCTCTAATTCATGAATTCGTTTTTTCTGCTCTTTTTCGCTGATATGACAGAAAAACTTCAATACCACATAACCATTATCCGTGAGCTGCCGTTCAAAATTGCGGACACTCTCAAGACGCTGTTCATAAACTTTATCATCCATTTCACCGTTAAGACGCTGACGGGTAATCTCATCCATCCAGCCGGTATCTAAAAACATGAACTTCCCGGCTTCGGGAATCTTCTGAAAATACCGGTAAAGGAACGGTTTTCTCTTCTCCTCTTCCGTCGGGACATTCATCGCAGCCACCTTGAAAAATCTAGGATCCAGATACTTAATCACTTCTCCGATCAGACTTCCCTTGCCTGCGGTTCCCCAGCCCTCCATCAGAACAAGTACCGGAATCTTATGTTCCTTGATCTGATTCTGCTGAGCTGCCAGCTTCTCTCCGGCTTCCCTGATTCGCTGCTTCAATTCCTCATCCTGCGGTTTCTCCGCTTTCACAAAATCCTTTAACATAAGTAACCCTCCTTTACAACCTGTACGGGATTTGGTCTTTTCCATTTATTATATTATATCAAAAACACATTGTATATTCTATCCGAATTTTCTTTTATAAATCGTAACTGTTCAGCCTTGCCCATTCATAAACTACCCTTAGTAAGCAGGCTCCCACGGTCATCTTACACCATCATTTCTGCACGGCTAAACTGTTACAAAAAGTCCCCGTCGGTTTCACCAATGGGGACTCTCCTAAAGAAAATCAGTTACTATCTATTTCGGTAATACCACCTTATCCAGATGCCAGATTTCATCCACATATTCCTGAATGGTTCTGTCGGATGTGAACTTACCGCTGCATGCAACATTAAGGATGGCACTCTTTGCCCAGCCCTTCTCATCGCGGTATGCCTTTTCTACCTGCTTCTGTGCATCTGCATAGGAACGGAAGTCCTTCAGAATAAAGTAGGTATCTGCCTTCGCGGTGCTTAAGGTATTAAGCAGGGAGTTGTACAGGGTACGGAACCGATCCGGATCGTTCGGTGAGTAGGTACCGTTGATTAACTGCATCAGTACTCTGCGCACATCCGGATCATTGTTGAAGATTTCGTTCGGATCGTATCCGCCAAAATTCTCGTATTTGATAACTTCATCCGAGGAAAGACCGAAGATAAATGCGTTCTCCTTACCAACCTCTTCCACGATTTCCACGTTCGCACCATCCATGGTTCCGATGGTTAATGCACCGTTTAACATGAACTTCATGTTACCGGTACCGGATGCTTCCTTGCTGGCTGTAGAGATCTGCTCGGAAACATCTGCTGCTGCGAAGATCAGCTCTGCGTTGGATACACGATAGTTTTCAATGAAAACCACCTTGATCTTGCCATTGATGGCAGGATCGTTATTTACAACATCTGCAACGGAATTGATGAGCTTAATGGTCATCTTGGCATTGTAGTATCCGGCTGCTGCCTTTGCACCAAAAATGAAGGTTCTCGGATAGAAATCCATCTCCGGATTATCCTTCAGCTGGTTGTATAAATGCATGACATGTAAAATGTTAAGAAGCTGTCTCTTGTACTCATGAAGTCTCTTAACCTGTACATCGAAGATGGAGCGGGGATCGACTTGGATACCGTTGTGCTCTAAGATGTACTGAGCCAGACGCACCTTGTTCTGGTACTTGATGTTCATGAACTCCTGCTGTGCCTTCTCATCATCTGCATAAACCTTCAGCTTGTTGATCTTCGGAAGATCGGTAATCCAGTCGCTTCCCACATGAGCGGTTACCCAGTCTGCAAGCAGCGGGTTTCCATGAAGAAGGAATCTTCTCTGAGTGATACCGTTCGTCTTGTTGTTGAACTTCTGGGGCATCATCTCGTAGAAGTCTTTCAGCTCCTGCTTCTTTAAAATCTCGGTATGAAGCTTCGCAACACCGTTTACGGAATAACCTGCAACGATTGCAAGATGTGCCATCTTCACCTGGCCATCATAAATGATAGCCATCTTACGGATCTTCTCCGGGTTATTCGGATACTTCTGCTGGATCTGTTCCACAAATCTGCGGTTGATCTCTTCAATAATCTGATAAATTCTGGGAAGAAGTCTGGAGAACAGCTCGATTGGCCATTTTTCCAAAGCCTCTGCCATGATGGTATGGTTGGTGTATGCACAGGTCTTCGTGGTGACTGCCCATGCTTCATCCCAGGTAAGATAATATTCATCCATGAGAATTCTCATTAATTCTGCGATGGCAACAGTCGGATGGGTATCATTCAGCTGGAAGGTCACCTTCTCGTAGAATTTATGAATATCATCATGCTTACGCATATATTTGTCAACGGCCTCCTGCACGGAAGCAGAGATGAAGAAGTACTGCTGTTTCAAACGCAGCTCCTTGCCTGCATAATGGTTATCATTCGGATAAAGAACCTCAACAATGTTTCTTGCAAGGTTTTCCTGCTCAACGGCCTTCTGGTAATCACCCTTGTCAAAGGAATCCAGCTGGAAACAGTCTACCGCTTCTGCATCCCAGATACGAAGGGTGTTCACAATACCGTTGCCATATCCAACGATCGGAAGATCATAAGGAATCGCACGGACACTCTGATAGCCTTCCTGCACAAAATTGTTTCTGCCGTTTTCATCCACATGAACATTGACATAACCGCCAAATTTAACTTCCTTGGCATATTCCGGTCTGCGCAGCTCGAACGGATTACCGTCCTTTAACCAGTTATCCGGCACCTCAACCTGATAGCCATCACGGATTTCCTGCTTGAACATACCATAACGGTAACGGATACCACAACCATATGCTGCATAGCCCAGGGTTGCAAGGGAATCCAGGAAACATGCTGCCAGTCTTCCAAGACCACCATTACCAAGTGCTGCATCAGGCTCCTGATCCTCAATCACGTTAAGATCAAGTCCCAGCTCTTCCAGGGCTTCCTTTACCGGTTTGTACTCCTGAAGATTAATCAGATCATTACCAAGTGCACGACCCATCAGAAATTCCATGGAAAGGTAATAAACCGTCTTCGGGTCTTTCTTTTCATATTCCTGTTGTGTTTCCAGCCAGTTGTCAATAATCGTGTCCTTCACTGTATAAGCCACTGCCTGAAAAATCTGCTGGGGAGTTGCCTCCTCCAATGTCTTACGGTATAACGTCTTCACATTATACATGACATTCTTTTTGAACATTTCTTTGTCAAAGGTCAGTGTTGCCGGTGTTGTCTTCTTTACCATGTTGAGCCTCCATTCTCCCTTTCCCGTTTATTCTCATAATTATCCATATGTTATAACTCTTCAGAACTCCATTCATAAAACCGCTGTTTCACAGCTTAAGTTTTACAAACACTTCGGCACATTGAAACGTGTACACGCCAATGTGCCGAATCGCTTTCCTACCATATTTTAAACCTTATGTTAGTTTTTGGCAACTCCAATTGTGACATTTTCCCCATTGACATTCCATTCCCTGGAAATCTCAAGAGGCGTATCCACCAGAATTTCATCCGCCAGTACCTTCTGTGCGATAGCTGCTTCATTTCTGCGGACAATGTCTGCAATTTTTTCATTGCCGTTAATTGCAACGCGGATATGATCCATTACCTCAAAATCTGCATCCTTACGCATGGTCTGGATCTTACTGATCACTTCATATACAAAGCCTTCTTCAATAAGCTCCGGTGTAAGGTTGGTATCCAGAACAACCGTCATGTAGTTATCTGCTTCAGACACATAGCCTTCCTTCTGGCTCATTTCAATTAAAAGATCCTCTTCGGAAAGGCTTACCTCGGTTCCGGCAACGTCAAATACAAGTGCCCCCTTTGCCTTCAGCTCATCCATTGCTGCATTGCCGTCTAAGGAAGAAAGGTGTTCCTTAATTCCGCCAAGCTGCTTGCCGTACTTCGGTCCAACCGTCTTAAGCTGCGGCTTGAAGGTGTAGCTGGTGAAGTCTCTGACATCGTCGGTAAAGATTACATTCTTAACATTTAATTCATCTTCTATAATATTCACATAGAAGTCGGTAAGCGCATGGTCTGCTTTTACGAACATGCTGCCGATCGGCTGACGGTTCTTGATGTTGGCGGTATTACGGCACGCACGTCCCATAACAACGATATCCAGAACCTCCTTCATATCCTCTTCAAGCTTCTTGTCAATCAGCTTTTCGTCTGCCACCGGGAAGTCACACAGATGAATACTCTCCGGAGCGGTCTTATCAATGCTGCGCACCAGATTCTGATAAATGTCCTCGGTCATGAACGGAATCATCGGAGCTGCGCACTTGGCAACCGTAACAAGTGCGGTATAAAGTGTCATGTAGGCATTGATCTTATCCTGCTCCATGCCCTTTGCCCAGAAACGCTCACGGCTTCTTCTGACATACCAGTTACTCATATCATCCACAAAGCTCTCCAGTGCTCTTGCAGCTTCGGGAATCTTATAATGATCCAGATCCTCATCCACTTCGATAATCATGGAATTCAGCTTGCTTAAAAGCCACTTGTCCATAACCGGAAGCTTGTCATATTCCAGGGTATACTTCGTTGCATCAAAGTTATCAATATTTGCATAAAGAACAAAGAATGCGTAAGTATTCCACAGAGTTCCCATGAATTTACGCTGTCCTTCGACAACGGCCTTGCCATGGAAACGGTTCGGCAGCCATGGTGCGGAGTTAATATAGAAGTACCAGCGGATCGCATCTGCACCATAGGTTTCAAGTGCATCGAACGGATCTACGGCATTTCCTTTACTCTTGCTCATCTTCTGTCCGTTCTCATCCTGAACGTGGCCTAAAACGATAACATTTTCATAAGGTGCTTTGTTAAACAGCAGGGTGGATTCTGCCATCAGGGAATGGAACCATCCACGGGTCTGGTCAACGGCCTCGGAAATAAACTGTGCCGGGAACTGCTGCTCAAAGATCTCCTTGTTTTCAAACGGATAATGATGCTGTGCAAACGGCATTGCGCCGGAGTCAAACCAGCAGTCAATAACCTCCGGTACTCTCTTCATGGTCTTACCACAGTCCGGACAAACCATGGTAATCTCATCAATATAAGGTCTGTGCAGTTCTACGGTCTGTGCAGCCGGATTGCCGGAACGCTTCTCTAATTCATCACGGCTTCCGATACATTCCTGATGTCCACAGCCTTCACATTCCCAGATGTTAAGAGGTGTTCCCCAGTAACGGTTACGGGAAATCGCCCAGTCCTGAATGTTCTCAAGCCAGTTGCCGAACCGTCCCTTACCGATGGATTCCGGAATCCAGTTTACGGTATTGTTGTTACGGATCAAGTCATCCCTTACTGCGGTTTCCTTGATATACCAGGATTCTCTTGCATAGTAAATAAGCGGCGTATCACATCTCCAGCAGTGCGGATATTCATGCTCAAACTTCGGTGCATCAAAAAGCTTTCCTTCTTTATCCAGATCGACAAGGACATCCTTATCGGCATCCTTCACGAACTTACCGGCGTAAGGTGTCTCTGCGGTAAGGCATCCCTTGCCATCAACGAACTGTACAAACGGAAGGTCATAGTCACGGCCGACTCTCGCATCGTCTTCACCAAAAGCAGGCGCGATATGAACGATACCGGTACCGTCTGTCATGGTTACATAGTTATCGCAGGTGATAAAGAAGCCTTTCTTGTGCTGCTTTTCGGCACATTCTCCTGCGCAGGCATAAAGCGGTTCGTATTCACGGCGTTCCAGATCCTTACCCTTATAAGTCTCAAGGATTTCATAAGCCGGCTTATCCTCTGTTGCCAGTCTGCCAAGTACGGTGTCAAGCAGAGCCTGTGCCATATAGTACGTATAACCGTCTGCAGCTTTTACCTTCACATAGGTTTCATCCGGGTTCACGCAGAGAGCCACGTTAGAAGGAAGTGTCCAGGGAGTAGTCGTCCATGCAAGGAAATACGCATCCTCTCCTACTGCCTTGAAGCGCACGATTGCGGAGCGTTCCTTAACCGCCTTGTACCCCTGGGAAACCTCTGCGGAGGACAGAGGGGTTCCGCAACGAGGGCAGTACGGCACGATCTTAAAGCCCTTATATAAAAGTCCCTTATTCCAGATCTCCTTTAACGCCCACCATTCGGATTCAATAAAGTTATCATCATAGGTAACGTAAGGGTTCTCCATATCCGCCCAGAAACCAACGGTTCCTGAAAAGTCCTCCCACATTCCCTTATATTTCCATACAGATTCCTTACATTTCTTAATGAAGGGCTCCATTCCGTATTCTTCAATCTGTTCCTTGCCATTTAAGCCAAGGAGCTTTTCTACTTCCAGCTCTACCGGAAGCCCGTGGGTATCCCAACCGGCCTTACGGGGTACCATATATCCCTTCATGGTACGGTATCTGGGGATCATATCCTTAATAACACGGGTCAGCACATGTCCGATGTGCGGCTTACCGTTTGCAGTCGGAGGTCCGTCATAAAAGGTATAGGTCGGTCCTTCCTTACGGTTCTCCATACTTTTGCGGAAAATGTCATTCTCTTCCCAGAATTTCTTCGTTTCTTTTTCCCTGTCCACAAAGTTCAGGTTCGTTGATACTTTCTGATACATAGTACATTCCTTTCTTTTTATTTCCTCTCTGCCGCAGTGCAATCCTGCCCGGAGGGCTTTTATATCAAAGGAATATTACTTAGTAATATTCCTTTGATATAAAAAGCCCCGTCCTGTAATAGGACGAGGCATCATTACCACGCAACCACCTGTTACAACATACTCCCTGCTTTCGGCTTATATAAGCATACTCATAGTTTTATATGGCTTCCCATAACGGAGGATTCCGGTTTTACCTACTGGGTCTGACAAATGACTGTGCTGTAAACAGTTGTATGGAAGCAGCGCCTGCCTGTCACATACATTCAATCATTGATCAGATGGTTCAGCAAAACGGCTCAGAAGTGATCTTCCCCCTTTTCCTACTAATACCGGCTCTCACCTTCCCCGGCTCTCTTTGACGTTTGGAAAAAGGCTACTGTCTTCCTCAATGCCTTTTGTAGTCTGTCTTATTTATATATGTTAAAGTACACCACGAAAGGTATAATTGTCAAGACGTGAAAAAAAGTTGCCGGAAATCAGATATATTTTTCGTTACTGTTCATTCGTACCTCGTTCCAGTAACGATTCGCAGGCTCATTTGAAGTTTTACTTGGCAAAAGGAGCCTGCTCACTCCTGACTCATGTTCTTACGCAGCCTGAACAAACTGTTATATGGCATCACACCCGTGGCAGATTCGGAGTGCAGGCCGGTCCTTTTTTCTCCCAGACAACCGGCACGGTCTGTCCGGCTTCGGATAGCAGCACAAACGGCACCTCCATCGGGCAGTTGTTCTTATTCTCTTCAAAGACAAATTCTGCAACAAACCGGTAGGAAGCCCGAAGCGGTTCCTCCACCAGGATTTCGTATTCCAGCTCCCGGATACCGTCACCCATATGTGCCATGCTTAAGAAAATATTCTGCTCCTTCTGCGGAAGAATCTCACAGCCTTCTCTTCCGTATAAATACACATTCACACGATCCGAAGTCACATACTTTGATTTGTTGGACAGGACAAACTTGATCTTTTTGGGTTCCCCGCGGTGAAGCACCGGATCTCCGCAATAATCCAGACGGATATTTAAGCCCGGGAATTCAAAGCGTACCACGTTCATTTCCCGGTAAATATTCCGGAAATACGGCTTCGCATAAAAATCTTCCACATCCCCGGACCACTCGGCAAGTCCGAATTCCTTCTGTGCTTTCTCATAAAGAACGGTAACCCGCTCGGTCAGCTCCTCCACCGTCTTCGGAATCTTCCCATACATCAGGAAAGGGTCAATGCTGATCGTAACAAGCTTATTGCCAATCGGCTTCGTCCACTTTTCGTCAAAAACGCTCCTGCCATACATCATTCCATACAAAGCAGCGATGGTTCCGGCAGTACAGTCCGTGTCCTCACCGTAATTCACGGCTGTGCACATGGCCTTCTCATAGCTTCCTTCTCCGAAAAGCAATCCGTAAATAATGATCATCATATTGGACGGAACATCAAAGCCCATCGGTCCTTCGTTGTAGCCCTTTTCCTCATCCTCTCTGGCTATTGCATGCCACTCCAGATGCCCGATGTAATGCTGCATCAGGTATTCTCTTGTCTGTTCCACGCTCATTCCTTCATCAAAGGTACGGATTGCGTCGCGGATTGCCTTGCTTACCGTACATTCCTCCGGAATATAGCTTAAACCAATATCGATCAGCTTACGGATATCCCTTTCATAAAAGGCTACACTCTCCATGGCTGCCATGAATACTTCTGCATAGACGCCCTCTCCGTTTCCATGATCCACAAGCGCATCCTCAAAAGCATATTCTGCTGCCTTTTCCGGATTTCCCGGAAATAAGCATGCCCAGATATCCGAACGGATGTAGGAACCACAGCTGTCCTTAAATTTGTTGTGGAAGGTTCCTGTCACCGGCGGCTGCAGTCCCGCACGGAGATTCGTTTTCGCAACACCGTATTCCGCATGGGTGAAGATCATGTATTCATTGAAATACTGTCCCAAAATCTTACTGTCAATATGCAGTCCCTGCTCTTCCAGGGCAAGCAGCCACAGAATCTGGATATCCAGATCATCATTTGGCAGCGGATCGCCCGTGATGTCATGGGTATAATATGTAACGTCATTCTTACTGCGTTCCCACTCCATCGGCATTCCCAGCGTACCGCCAATATTCTTTCCTACAAAGCATCCCAATACACGATTCTGATATTCTTCTCTTGTCATTTGTGTCATCCTCCTGACTTATATACCCCTGTTTCTCTTTTCTTGTGGGTATTATGAATTTTTATCTGTTTCTATACCCTCTCATAGCTTTTGATCTCATGTATGCTTTATTCTGCAAGCGTCTCACACATCCAAAGCTTCATATTACTCAGATATTTGGTCGTTCATGAGCTTTGCAAACCAAATATCTGCTCCGCTGCCATTTGGTCTGCTTCAACTCTCATTATATAGTCAATTTTCGTACCTGCCACCTGGAAATAAGACCCGTACGAGGGAATATCACAGCAGATGACCGGTCCCTCCGCCAGCACTTCCACGCAGTAGCCCCGATCGGAAACCATCACGGGAGGAAGCTCTCCTTCTTTGCCATGAATATAGCGTGCACTGCCCTTCATGGAAAATCCAAGACTGTTGCCCCTGTTCGGAATGGAAATCTTCTCTTTCTTCCAGTCAAAAAACTGCCAGCTCTTATCAGCCTCGATCAGACGGCACTCTGTTTTCCGCTCCTCGCAGAGCATTTTCCGGTCCTTCGTAAGAAAGCGGATGTTTCCTGCTCCCTTATCAATTTCAAGAAAAAGACCAGGTGTCGTCATCTCTACCATACTACCCTTGTCGCGATATTTCCACTTTATATGCAAATCAATATACGAATCCATAGGATCTGCTGCACCGGTATGAGTCCCTGTCATGCCGGTGCGAGTACCAGCCATACCATACTGCAAACCATTTTTTTCATATATCGGCTTCTGCGCATCAAAGGTGTCCTCTCTGCGAAAACTTACACGGACGGCTGCTTTCGAAACCGGGCAGATCCGCAGCATACCATACCGGCTTTGCAGATACAGGCCGTCCGGACGCTCATGCACCCAGCGGATGGTAAGATCAATCTTCGAATGCCCTGCCGGACGCAGCCTGTCATTCTCCGGCATGTCTCCGAACAGGGGAACTCCAGGCATCTTCTTTTTACGAAGATTCTCCTTACGGAGCTTTTCAGCTGCCTGCGCTTTGATTGCCTCCTGTTCGCGCTGCATGGCTTCAAACGCTTTCTGTTCTTTTGACTTGATTACAATGGGCTGTACACCGGTAAGCAGCATACTTTGTGACGGAGGTGTCACAACCTGTGGTTTCTTTAAGGTGGCTGCGACTCGCGGACGTACCTGGAGCTTAGCGCGCGGCTGGGCTGTTTCCTGCCGCGTCTCCTTTTCCTGTTCATTTTCTGAAAGATTCGTTCCTGTTTTTTGTCTTGTTTCTTTCCTCGACTCTTCCTGTAATTTGCTCTGTGATTCGTTCTTTCCTATTGCATTGCCGTATTTCTTATTTAATTGCAAGGAACCTTTATTATTTTCTATTATATTATTATTTTC
>CDZG01064478.1_pt1 | contig 107986 bp, 83 predicted proteins | sample 557741 | NCBI WGS metagenome assembly CDZG01 (sample SAMEA3182086, study PRJEB8094) | gut metagenome | biome: human; feature: gut; material: Stool; isolation source: human stools | place: Canada | collected 2013-01-21
TCTGCTCTTCCTTCTGCTCTTCCTTCTGCTCTTCCTTCTGCTCTTCCTTCTGCTCTTCCTTCTGCTCTTCCTTCTGCTCTTCCCTCTGCTCTTCCCTCTGCTTTACCCTCATTAAAAAAATCCTCTCTTATTTCCCGCAATGCCTGACACATATCATATTCCTCCCGTTGATTCTCATTCTGACTTTTGTATGTTTCCATATTTTCTTCAAAAAAGCTACGACCCGTCATGGTTGCTATCGCCTCCCAGGTTTCTTTGGATAAATGTGCATATCGTTCATCCTTCTCCAGACTAAGAAATTTCCTCTTATCCTTCCGGTAATTCATCGCCCGAAGCAGCTCCCGTAATTCAGTATGAAAGCATTCAAATTCTTTCTGCTCATTTACACAGAATAAATTGGCCGGATAGTCAGAAAAATATTCCTTTAGTGGATCCGTCTCTGCACGAAACTCCATCATATCCGACAGCTTTCTGGGGCCGTCCCAGGTTTCTGTTCCACTATAGAGGCAGATCGTATACACCGGATGCAGCCGGTCTGTTTTCAGAATTCCTGACATATACTCTGCATAAGTAACCGGAATAGCAAGCGTATCATACTGTCCGGAGCTTTCCACCTGCTTCCACAAAGCACTCACCCGTTGTCTGCGTTCTTTCATCTGACGATTATATTCTGCCGCATCATATCCCATAATCCGGACCGGCATTCCATAATTAATATAACTCTGGTTTTCAACAGCAAGCACCTGCAAGACGGTTCCGGAACGTAACTGCATCTTAACATCTCTCATTAACTTCGCTTTTGTGTCTCGTCTTCTTCCCGGCCGAGGTCTGCTCTTCTCAATCTGAATTTCTGTTCCAGCGGCATCAGAAACGGTTGCCTGATCGAGAATCCTATCCCCGGAGCATTGAAAACAATCCTCATCCCCGCCCTTCTTCACCTTCACGGCAGCCAGGGGCTTTTCAGATGTAATGGTGTTATCCTGATCCACCACATATCCTTCCGAGGCTTCTGTCAGTTCACTGGCACAGATTACGGGCTTCCCATGAAAGAAGCAGCCATTAAATAAATCTGCAAAGTACTGCTTATTCTGCAGATACTCCTGCATACATGTATCATATTTTCCCATAAATCTCCTCCTTTTCGTTCTCTGAACCTGCATACTTATCCAAATACAGCTGTGCTGTCTGCTCATCCATAGAAAACCAACGAATCAATTTCTGAATAATGATCTCCTTGGTTTTCTTTTCTTCAAGGTTGTCTTCAATTAACCGTCTGATTCCCGCTTCCCGCTCTTCTTCACGACCTTCCTTTATTCCTGCTTCGTGTCCCTCTTCTCTTCCTTCTTTTATTCCTTCTGCTCTTCCCTCTGCTCTTCCTTCTTCTCTTCCTTCTTCTCTTCCTTCTTCTCTTCCCTCTGCTCTTCCTTCTGCTCTTCCTTCTGCTCTTCCCTCTGCTCTTCCTTCTTCTCTTCCCTCTGCTTTACCCTCATTAAAAAAATCCTCTCTTATTTCCCGCAATGCCTGACACATATCATATTCCTCCCGTTGATTCTCATTCTGACTTTTGTATATTTCCATATTTTCTTCAAAAAAGCTACGACCCGTCATGGTTGCTATCGCCTCCCAGGTTTCTTTGGATAAATGTGCATATCGTTCCATCATAAATTACAGAAATGGAGTAACTATTCAGAGCCATGCAAATTATGACAATATGGACGCCAAATGCTCGCATTCGTAAGGGCATTTGGCATAATTTATATGACGAAGTAACCACATGAGGTAAACTACGTTGCGTTAGCAGCGGTTTAACTAAGTGACATTGGTTCTGAATAATTACAAATGTGATATCTGCACGATATAAGTGCCTTAATTTGAATTAGAAAATATAGATGATTGATCGCAATTTCTTCTTATGCTCATCTGATTAACAAAATCAGCATAGCAGAACTTTTGGTGAATTTCAATAGTTTTTCGTTTATTTATAGGAAAAATTTGTTTAAAATTTGTTTCTATATAACAATTCAGCTATACAGAAATGATTAAGCAAGCCTGAACTGTTTCGATACAGAATTCATCCAAAACATCAGATAAAAATTTATCAAGGTCTGAGGACAGGATTTCATTGACATACAGAAAAAGGGCGGTACAAACTGTACCGCCCTTTTCTTTAGTAGTATACAAGCTCTTCACTCTGTCAATGTCAGAACCTAATCTGACGTAGTGCTGCTTACTGTAACAGAGACAGAACACCCTGATTGGACTGGTTAGCCTGAGCCAACATTGCCTGACCTGCCTGAGCCAGGATATTGTTGTTGGAGTACTTAACCATCTCAGTAGCCATATCGGTATCACGGATCTGGCTTTCTGCACTGGTGGTGTTCTCAACTACGTTGTCAAGGTTGTTGATCGTGTGCTCAAGACGGTTCTGAACTGCACCGAGAGCAGAACGCTGGGTGGATACTTTCTGGATTGCTTCTTTAATAGTTTCAATAGCATCACGAGCATTGGTATCATCTGCGCCATCAACCTTCAAACCATTTACTCCTAGACCTTTAGCAGACATAGCATCCAAATTAACAGAAATCTGATTGTTAGAAGTTGCATCAGCACCAACATGAAGTGTTAATGATAAAGCACCCGTTAAATCCTGCTTTGCAGTCACAAGCGTGCTATCAGGCGTAAGCTTATTTCCTAATGCATCATACACATTTTTAGCATCAGATCTCGCAGATGTAGTAATTGTTGTTCCAGCCGCATTTGTACTTGAAGTAAAGTAACTATCTAATGCATTCTCCGGAATTCCATTACCATCTTTGTCATAATACTTCATCGTCTCGCCATTACCATATCCAGCTGTAGCTGAACTTGCAGTAATTGTTTCTGTACCGACCTTAGTAAACTTATCTGTCTGACCTACACCTACTGTACCACCATTATTAACTGTTAAGTTAATACTTGCAATTTTCTTTCCAGTATTATCCTGAATTTCATAAACACTTCCTGCTGTTTGTTCAACAACCTTATACTTTTCTGTTCCATTAAGCTTAAGTGTGATAGAATTATCAAACTTAGCAGGATCTGTTGCATTCTTTTCACTAGAAGAAGTAACACTAAATCCCTGATCTCTAATCAATTTAGCTACTTCGTTCTGTGCCTCACCAGAAGCTGTTGCAGGATCAAAAGTTACAGTTAATTTATTACCATTGTTAGAGTCTGTAGTCGGCAACTTAACTTCAGCAGCCTTACCAGTAGCCGTATTATAGGTATACGTATAATCCTTAGTTGCATTCTGGTCACCCTTTAACAGATAAGTTTCATTGAATTTAGTTGTCTCAGATACACGATCAATTTCCGTAGTTAACTGATCAATTTCATTCTGAATATAATCCCTATCTGTTTCAGAATTAGTTCCATTTGCAGACTTAACAGCCAACTCATTCATTCTCTGAAGCATATCCTGAACTTCGTTCAGTGCGCCTTCAGCAGTCTGCACTGCAGAAATACCATCCTGTGCGTTGGAAGAAGCCTGTGTCAGACCTCTGATCTGCTTTCTCATCTTCTCACTGATGGAAAGTCCTGCTGCATCATCTGCTGCACGGTTGATCTTGTAACCGGAAGATAACTTCTCTGTGGACTTAGCCTGTGTCTTTGTTGTAACACCTAACATTCTGTTAGAGTTCATAGCTGTAAGATTGTGTTGTACTACCATAATTCATTCCTCCTTGAAATTGTTCACTGCTTCCCTGCAGTGATTGTTTTATTTATTGTGCAGATTTCTTTTGAAATCGTACGCCTTCGAAAGATGCTCTGCGCTTTCTAAAACAAAACTGTTTGTCTTAGCAATTTGTTTTGTTTTATTTGTATTATATATCGGAGTGTATCCGAAATACTTAACCCTGTTTTGAAAAATTTTGGGGTAAATTTTTGTTTTCTGTTTTTCGTGTATTTATCAACCACAAACAGTTATTTCTTATCATCCAGAAACTGTGGTGGCACATAATTGGCATTATTCATGTTCTTGTAATAATTCAGTGCCGCCTGTTTGTTCTGGCGTCCCTGGCGGATCTTCTCACGGGACTTACGGAACTGCTGCTCTACGGCAGACTTATTCCGCTGCTCCATGGTCTGCAGCTTCACACTCTTATCCGTGAGTTCTCCGATAAGGGACTGCAGGGCTCTGATCTGTGCAGCATACTGCTCCTTATTGCCAAGAAGCTGTTCCTTAATCCGGTCATAGACAGTCTCAAATCCCTGATCCAGCTCCATAATCCTCTGAATGAGCGGCTCCTTCTGATCTACCAGACGGTCAAAAGCCTCATAATCCAGCTCTTCCACCTTAAGCAGCTCCTGCTGCTGCGTCGTGTAGTCCGTGAGTTCATCCAGGATCTGTAATTTCTTTTTCAGGCTGTCTTCTAATACGGATAAGTAATTGTCCATTATTCAGCTCCTTTATGTTGGTTCTTCGCCATTACTTCCTTCCAGGTGTCCCTCACGGAACGAAGATGTTCACATACCTCTTCGAGAATTTCCGGATCCTTCCGGATATTCGCCTGTGCCAGACGCTGCTGCAGGTAAGTATAGATCCGGTCATAATCCTCAGAAACCGGATATTTCGTATCCAGTGTACTCTGCAGGTAATTAATGATATTCTCTACCTTCACAATATTAATATGGCTCTTCTCAATATCCTTCTTCTCAATTGCCATAATCGCAATGTTACAGAACTTAATGGCGCCCTCATAGAGCATCAGTGTCAGCTCTGCCGGCGATGCCGTCAGAACCTTACTGTTATTATACTGTGCATACGCTGCCGGTATTGCCATATCATGAACCTCCCAGTAATCCTGTGATCGCACTTGCATTGGACTGCATCTTTGCAAGAGCGGTTTCCATCTTACTAAACTTACTGTACCACTTATCTTCGTAAGCATTCAGCTTCTTTTCCATTTCGGCAATCTTCGTGGTGTAGTCTGAATAGTCGGACTTCATCTTCTTGTCATCATAGAAGCTGCCATAGCTGCGGTAGCCCTCTACTGCCTTGGAAAGACCATCCATCGTAGAATACAGTTCCTTATGTAAGCTGCTGAAGAAGGATACGACGGTATCCGGATCGGAAGCGATCATGGATTTCAGCTTATCGGCATTGCCGGAGGTATTCTCATCATCCGGATCTCCATCGATGTGATAAGCATTCTTCTCATTCTCTGCTGCCGTAAAATAGCTCAGTGTATCAATTCCGAAATCACTTAAGTGCATCTGCTTGCCATCTACCGTTGTTCCACTGCTCATTACAGAGGTAAGCTTGCTGCGGATAGTGGAAAGTGTAGAGTCCCGGCGAAGCAGGGAATCTTTGATTTTCTTCTCATACTTCTCTACCTCTGTATCAGACATGGCATCCTTTTCATCATCGGTAAGAGGTTCATACTTGGATGCAGAAGCCGCATTGTAGAGCTTATCCATCTCATTCATGATGGAATTGTACTCCTTGAGGAAGCCCTTGATCATATCATAGATTCCATCGGTATCATCCTGTGTGGTAATGGTGACTGCTTCCCCTGCCTTGGTCTCGCTGAGTGCAGTAAAGGTCAGTCCGTTAATTTCAAACACATTGGTATTGTTGGTAAATGTCGCACCGTTTAACTCGATCTTGGCATCCTGTCCGTCAATCTTCTTCGCATACCCCTCTGCTGTCGGATCTCCGTCCGGATTAAGCTGAATCCCCAGTGCCTTTAACGCTGCCTGTCCGTTGCTTCCTGCTGCTGTAATGCTGAAATCATTGGACGCACCTGAGGTCTTGGCACTGATAAAGAACCTCTGCTGCTTCTCATCGAAGTTTGCATTGAGTCCTGCTTCCTTAAGCTTCGTCAATACATCTGAAATTGTGGTATCTGCCGTCACATCCAGGGTGAGATCCTTATCTCCGGCCTTAATGCTGATCTGTCCGCCATTCCCGATGCCATCACTGCCGGCAAGATCACCTAACCTGGACAGCGCGGTAAGGCTTCCGCTGCCGGATGCTTTTATCTGTGCACCGGTTAAATAACCGGTCTTTGCAAGCTGCTTTACCTCCAGGGACTGTACACCGTTTACCGCATTCTCACCTGTAATCACGCTGACAGCACTGCTGTTCGACACTGCGGTTGTCTTCTTCATATAAGAAGAAGCAAAGCGCATATTACTGATGTACTTGCTCTGAAGGTTCTTAAGCTTCGTATTTAAATCCTTCCAGGCATCCTGCTTCCACTCCAGCTTGGTCTGCTTCTTTTTAACATCATCGACCTTCGTTCTCTTGGCAGAAACGAGCTCCTGGATGATACTTTCGGTATCCATTCCGGAATACATTCCGGTCATACGCATTGCCATATTCGATTCCTCCTGCCTGTTATCTCTTCTCGTCTACGAGGATTCCTGCCAGTTCCCATACCTTGGCAATCATGTCAAGGGTCTTCTCCGGCGGAAGCTCTTTAATTACTTTATGGGTATCCTTATCTACAATCTTGATCGTAACACGGTTCGTTGCCTCATGAATTCCGAATACTGCTTCGGAATGGGACATATTCTTATTGAGCTGTTCGACAGCCTTCCTGATCTGTTCATTACTTGCTGTCTGCTGTTCGGAAGTACCCTGATTATTGGTCTCGGTTCCCTGTCCGTTCTTCTCATCAACCTCTTTAATCTTCGCGGTTGTCGGATCAAAGCTGACGGTCTGTTCTGCCGTAGTGGAAACGTCCGTGTTTTCTACGGCTTTCTGTACAGGTCTTGCCTGTTGTGTATTCTGTGCCTGATAAGTCATGGCACTGCTTAGTGGTTCAATTGTCATTGTGTACACCTCCCTGTGCTTCCCTGATGTCTGTTCGACATGGTCACAATTTCATATTTAACGGTTTCTTGTAGTTTATATCGGTTTTGGGTTATAAAAGATTAACCCCCTGCAGAAATTTTTCTCATTCTGCAGGAGGTGGATTTGCCTTGATAATTGACCTTATATCGAATGTGTGGGAGGTAAGCGCCGGTATCATGACTGTGACCGGCGCCTCCCTATTCACAGAGATCATTTAAAGCACCGGATACTGTCCTGAAGCTGATCCACTACTCCTGACATATCTTCAATGGAAGAAGAAATTTCCTGCATTTCTTCTTCCATTCCGTGATTATTTTCCCGAACCACAGAAAGCATCCCGTTACTGTCATTTACGGTCTTTTCTATACTGTCATTTGCTGTATTGACATGCTGCAGACTTTCCTGTATCCTGCCGATCTGCTCTCTTACATCTGCCATCATTTCATCTACATGATCTGCTGCTTCATGATAATTTTTCCCTGTATTCTCCAGTGTATCATAATCGGCAAGCACCTTTGTATTGACAAAGGTAAGCAGCCTTGTTGCATTTTCGGAAAGCTCCTGTACACTCTCTACTACCCTGTCACTGATCTCCTTGATATGGTTTGCCGATTCTCTTGAACTGTCCGCCAGGTTTCTGATCTCCTCTGCTACAACAGCAAATCCCTTTCCTGCCTCTCCTGCCCTTGCTGCCTCTATGGATGCATTCAGTGCCAGCAGATTTGTTGTGCCGGCGATCCCGAGGATATCCCCTGTCAGCTTGGTTATTTTATGGATCTGCTGACTGCTTTCGATCGAGCTGTTCACCGCCGTATTGATCTCGGAAAGCATACTAGTGGCCTCCTTCTTACTTGCCAGAGCCACCTCCTTCATTTCCCCTGCTTTTCCCTTAATACCGGCCGCATAGCTGCTGCCTTCTTCTGCAACCTGCTTCATTCCCTCCACAGTCTGTCCAAGAAGCAGCGTATCCTCCTTTACCTCCTGTACGGCTCCGGATACCTTTTCCATTCCTCCGGAAAGCCTTGTCAGATTCTGTGTCGTGTTCGCCGCACTTTCATTTACCTTTTCCACGCATGTGGAAATACCTGTCTGTGTCTCCTGCATCCTTCTGCATCCGTTTTGGAGTGCTTCGATAATTTCCTGCATCTGGGAAACCAGATCATTGATCGCCATGGAAAGTCTGCCGATTTCATCCCGTGACCTTACCCGGATCCGTCTGGTGATATCCCCTTCATTATTCCGGATCCCTTCCACCAGCTCATCTACCTGCTTTGTAGCGCCCTTTACAGGATTGATCACCCAGAGCTTGATCCCGGTCATGATCAGCAGCATTGTCAGGGCAAGGATCAGTGACGCCACCGCAACAATTCCGGGTACACTTTCTGCCCTCTCTTCCATGCCCGCATGGGCAATATCCATCTGTGTCTCCGTGATCTCAAGCATTTCATCCATGCAGGCTTCTATACTCTCGTTAAACATCGGCAGATTGGAGGTAGCCGATACATATGCCTGCGTCTTGTTCGCTGCACTGGTTTCCAGCAGACTTTCTACTGTTCTCCTGTATTTCGCATACTCATTGTATGCGGACTGGAAGGCATTCCTTCTCTGGTCATTTTCAGAAAGACATTTTGAAAATGCATCCATCTGTGTATCCATCTGATCCATTTCTGCCAGGATCTTTGTCTTCAGCTCCTCCATGGTCACATTATTGGTCGTCATGACATGCGTCAGTACCTGCCCGTTAATATAGGTAAATTCTCTGGAAAGTCCGGATATCTGCTCCTGCTCTGTCACCTGTTTTGTTACGATCTCATTGCTGACATTAGTTATTGACTGCAGCCTATTTACCAGGATAAAAATACAGCCAAAGGCTGCAGCTGCAAACAGAAGGATCAGCAGCATGATCTTCATTTCCAGTCCGATCCCCCGCTTCTTCCCCGTTCTCCTTATTTTCTTTTCCTTTTTTTCTCTTTTCTTCACAATTACTTCCTCCTGTAAATATGCCGGCAATATCGGCACCGCTTTCATACCCAAAAAGGGCCATAAAGTGCATATGCACCCGGCCCTCTTTGATTAGATATGCAGAAATTAATTTTTGGCAATTAATTTTCCACCACGTTTGGATACTACATCGAAAATAACTGCTGCCAGAAGTACAAGACCTTTTACTACCTTCTGCATATTCTGGTCTACACCCATCAGGGACATACCAAGGTTGATCACACCCATCAGCACCGCACCAACAATAACACCGGGAACTGTTCCTGTTCCGCCGTATGCAGAAGCACCGCCGATAAAGCAGGAGCCGATCGCATCCATTTCATAGTTCTGTCCATAAGTGGGCTGTGCGGATGTCATACGTGCGATTGTTACCATTCCGGCAAGAGCTGCCAAAAACCCCATGTTCATATATGCCAGGAAATAAACCTTATTTGTATTGATACCGGAAAGCTTTGTTGCCTTCTCGTTTCCTCCCACTGCATAGAAGTAACGTCCTACTGTTGTATTGGAGGTAATATAACCATACACCATGATAACGATCAGCACCCAGATCAGGACGCTCGGGATACCCTTATGCTGTGCCAGTCTGTAGGTAAAAGCAAGGATGACAGCTGTGATGATCACCATTTTCATAATAGCAGTAATAAGACCTTCTACCTCATAGCCCTTCTTTACCTTATCCATTCTTTCCTTAATCTGGATGGAAATGTAGATCGCTGCTGCCAGGACACCGGCAAAAATACAGGTCATATTCAGAGAACCATTTCCGAAGAAATCCGGTATGTAGCAGTCAGCACCGCCGCCAAACAGATTTACAAAGGTTGTACAATCCTTAATGGATACCGTCATACCATCCAGTACAACATTACTTAAGCCACGGAAGGCAAGCATGCCGGCCAGTGTTACAATAAAGGGAGGGATCCTGACATAGGCGATCCAGAAGCCCTGGAATGCACCGATCAGTGTTCCTACTGCAAACATGACCAGGATAGCCAGCCACATATTCATCTTCATATTTACCATCAGCATGGCACCGATCGCACCGACGAAGCAGACAACGGAGCCAACGGAAAGATCAATGTTGCCACCTGTCAGGATACAGAGCAGCATACCTGTTGCCAGGATAAATACATAGGCATTCTGGGAGATCAGACTGCTGACATTCATTGGCAGCAGGATCGCTCCTCCTGTTCTCCAGGCAAAAAATGCTGTTACTATGATCAGTACGATTATCATTGTATATTTTTTAACAAAATCCACAGATTTTATTTTACTCATGCTGTCTGCTCCTTTCCTGCTGTGCCAAGAATATGAGACATGATCAGTTCCTGTGTTGCCTCACTTCCCGCCAGCTCTCCAACCATTTTCCCTTCGTTCATAATATAGATCCTGTCGCACATGCCCAGAATCTCCGGAAGCTCTGAAGAAATCATGATGACAGATTTTCCTTCTGCCACCAGTTGATTGATGATGCAATAGATCTCATATTTTGCGCCAACGTCAATTCCTCTTGTCGGTTCATCCAGTATCAGAATATCAGGATCTGCAAACATCCATTTTGCAAGAAGTACTTTCTGCTGATTGCCGCCGCTCAGGTTTCCAACATTCTGTTCTACCGTCGGACATTTTGTTTTCAGCTTTTCTTTGTAGTCAACTGCCACATTATATTCTTTATCCTTATCGATCACAGTATGGCTGCTGACCGCATCCAGATTGGAAAGTGTAGTATTGATCTTGATCGGATTGCTCAGGATCAGTCCATTTCCCTTTCTGTCCTCCGTAACATAGGCGAGCCTGTTCCTGATCGCTTCCTGTACGTTGTTCAGATGGACTTCCTTTCCATTGATATATAATTCTCCGCTGATGTTATCTCCATAGCTCTTTCCAAACAGACTCATGGCAAGCTCTGTTCTTCCTGCGCCCATCAGTCCTGAGATTCCTACAACCTCTCCCCTTCTCACATTGAGGCTGACATCATCCACCACCTTCCGTTCTGAATACAGCGGATGATATACATTCCAGTGCTTTACCTCCATCCGGATATCACCAATATGCGGCTCTCTCTTCGGGAAGCGGTCGGAGATCTCACGTCCTACCATTCCCTTAATGATCCGTCCCTCTGAGATCTTATCCACCCTCTTATCCAGTGTTTCTATCGTGGAACCGTCCCTGATCACCGTGATCTTGTCAGCCACATAAGAAACCTCATTCAGCTTATGGGAAATGATGATGGACGTCATTCCCTGCTCCTTCAGCTGAAGCATCAGATCCAGAAGTGCCTTGGAATCTGTCTCATTTAAAGATGCAGTAGGCTCATCCAGAATCAGCAGCTTTGCATTCTTGGCCAGTGCCTTTGCAATTTCTACCAGCTGCTGCTTTCCTACTCCGATATCCTTGATCAATGTCTGCGGGCTTTCACGGAGTCCTATTGTCTTAAGCAGTTCTGCCGCCCGCGCATTTGTCTCATTCCAGTTAATTTTATATTTATGTCCCCGTTCATTTCCGAGGAACATATTTTCCCCAATTGTCATATAAGGAATCAGGGCCAGCTCCTGATGTATAATAACAATCCCCTTTTCCTCACTGTCCTTAATGGCATTGAATTTACAGACCTCACCATCGTAAATAATATCCCCTTCATAGGTTCCATAAGGGTATATACCACTCAGTACATTCATAAGTGTGGATTTTCCAGCACCATTTTCTCCTACCAGTGCATGGATCTCCCCTTCCTCCACTTGCAGATTTACATTATCAAGCGCTTTTACGCCAGGGAATGTCTTGGTAATATTTTTCATTTCCAGTAATATTTTTGCCAACTGTATCCCTCCCAAGTCTTACTGTTTCCGCATGATCTAATCAATTTATAAAACTAAAATACCTTCTCCGGGGAATCTGTCTCCGGCAGCTCCCTCCATTCTCCGATACAAAACTGGCAGGTGGGCAAGAACCCACCTGCCATGATCATTCTGCCAGCTATTTTACTGTAGATCAGACTCTGTGTAGTATCCGGAATCAACAAGCAGCTCCTTGTAATTGCTTGCATCTGCGAACACAGGCTCACACAGGTAAGAAGGAATCACACCGGTACCGTTATCATAAGTTTCTGTATCGTTAACAGGTGCTTCTCCACCCTTCATAACTGCATCTACCATTTCTACTACCTTGGATGCCAGTGTACGTGTATCCTTGAAGATAGACATAGACTGTTTGCCGGCGATCATATTCTTTACGTTTGCGATATCACAGTCCTGACCGGTAATGATCGGCCACTCGCCTGTGTAGTTTGCTTCCAGTGAATTGGTAACACCAAGTGCTGTAGAGTCATTGGAACAGAGAACTGCATCAAGCTTGGTTCCATCTGCATAGTTTGCTGAAATGATAGCATCCATTCTGGACTGTGCTGTTTCTGTTGACCAGTTTGCTGTTGCAACTGTCTCGAAATCTGTCTGGCCGGACTTAACAACGAGCTTTCCTGCATCGATGTAAGGCTGAAGTACATCCATAGCACCACCGAAGAAGAATCTTGCATTGTTATCACCAGGATCACCTGTTACAAGCTCAATATTGAAGGGACCGTCTGCGTTGTCAAGATCAAGCTTTTCCTTGATGTATTCGCCCTGCTTGGTTCCTACCATGTAGTTATCAAATGTAGCATAATATGTAACAGCGTCAGAGTTCATGATCAGACGGTCATAAGCGATAACCGGGATATTCTTTTCCTTTGCCTGCTCAAGAACAGTTCCAAGGGAATCGCCATCGATAGAAGCGATTACCAGAAGCTCACAGCCTGAGTTGATCATGTTCTCGATCTGAGATACCTGGGTCGGAATATCATTTGACGCATACTGGAGATCTACCTCATATCCGGCTTCCTTCAGCTGGGCTTCCATATTGGAGCCATCCTGATTCCATCTCTGAAGATCCTTGGTAGGCATTGCCACACCAACTTTTCCGCCGCCGGCTGCTGTGTCTGCTGCCGCATCAGTGGTCTCAGATGATGTATCCTCTGCCGATGTATCCTCTGCCGGTGCTGCCGCCTGCGTATCTGTGCTTGTACTCGTACTTTCTGCTGCCCCCTGTGATGATCCGCATCCTACCAGCATGGAAGCTACCATTGCTGTGGTAAGCAGTACGCTCAGTATTTTTTTCTTCATAAAATTTTACCTCCCTATTACTTTGTAGATTTTGTTTACAGTTGAATCATACCATAGAAGAAGCAGGACAAAATTATGACTTTCTGCATTTTTTTAATTCCCTCAGGGTATCAAAAAGAACTGTGCTAGCATTTTTTTGTGCTCATCACAGTCCTTTTCCCAATTTAATCCTGTTCTGTTTTATCGTCACAGCATATTATTCCTCTTATTCCGGCATTTTCCCCGGTACATTTAAATAGACATCCTCCTTCAGATGAAAGCCGCTCCCTATGATCACCTCATTCATATTGTCCTCATTCACACTGATCGGCTCCAGTCCGATATAGGGGATCTCATAGGTTCCGTCATTCATTGACACGGTTCCCTGCAGTTCTTCTCCTTTTGCCAGCTTCACTGCACATTCTGCTGCCTTCTGGGCAAGCTTTTCTACCGGCTTGTATACTGTCATGACCTGGGTTCCCTCCACTATACGCTGACAGGCTTCCAGATCCGCATCCTGTCCTACCACAAGAATATCTCCTGCCATCCGTTTTTCCTTAAGATTATGTACTACCTTGCTTGCCAGATCATCATTCCCGCACATAATGGCATCTGTTTCCGTCACAAGCCCCATATGATCATCCAGATATGCTGATGCCAGCTCCGCCTTCCACCCTTCTGCGTGCATGGAGTCCAGAATCGTCACATTGTGTGCATCCATGACCTTCCGGAATCCTTCTTCTACAAGAGGTACATTACTATCCGTCGCTGATCCGCCAAGCATCAGCACCTTGCCGCCATCGATTCCCTTTTCCACAAGAGCTTCTCCCATCATGTTACCGACCATCTCATTATCAAAGGAAATATACAGATCCACATCTGCATTCCGGATCAGTCTGTCATAGGCGATCACCCTGATGCCGGCATCCTTCGCCTTCTTTACACAGTCGCTCTGCGTATTGGAATCAATACAGATAATCGCAATCACATCCATTCCCTTATCAATAAAGTAATCGATCTGTTTTCTCTGCTGTTCAATATCTCCATTGGCATTCTGGACATTTACCTCCGCTCCAAGCTCCTTGGCCATAGATACGAAAATATCCCTGTCTCTCTGCCACCTTTCAATCACGAAGGAATCAAAGCACAGTCCTATCTGGATCTTGTCCTCCTTATCCTTTTCTCCCTCCGTCATTTCCTTTTCCATACTGCCACAGCCTGCCATAGTGATCAGCAGTATGAGCATCAAAAGAAAGCTGCCGATATGCTTTTTCATCCTACGGTATCCCCCTTATTTTCCTTATATTCTGTTGGTGTTACCCCTATATTTTTCTTAAAAGTTCTGCTGAAATAATTAGGATCAGCATAGCCCACCATAGAACAGATCTCCTTCATGGAGCTATCTGTCGTAAGCAAAAGCTCCTTGGCCTTATCCATCCTCAGATTAGTCAGATATTCAATAAAATTCTGCTCTGTACTGTCCTTAAAAAGCTTGCTGAAATAATAAGGACTGATATTTACCTCCCTTGATACCTCATCAAGGGAAATATCCCTGTTGTAGTTCTCCCTGATATAACGCATGGCCTCTTCAATCACACTTCCGGATTTCTCTGACCGTTTACTCTGGATATTTCTGCAGGCCTCTGCTATCTTATCCGTAAACCAGAGCCGCAGTCTCTCCGGATCCTCCATACTCATGATCCCCGGCAGATAATCACTTCTGACATCCAGCTGATAGGTCATACCTCCTTTTTCATAGGCAATGTGTTCTGACCACAATACAAATTCCAGTACCTTCAGCCGGATATCCATAAGCCCTGACCCACTTTCCATCATCCAGTCAAAGAAGCTCTTTGCAGAAGCTGTGGCATTATTTATTTCACCATTCTCAATTTCTTCAAATAATCTCTTCTCCAGCTTAATAGGATAATCCCCGGCATACTCACAGCGTAGGGGGAGATCATCCACATGGGCAACGCTCCCTGTTGATTCTACCAGTACCCGTAGTGCCTGCGTATAGGAATCTGCCATATCCCGCATTTCACCTACACTTCCAAACCCGATCCTGAAGCTGATGTCTGTCCGCTTTCTCAGATACCGCACTGCTTCCCTTGCCTTTTCGATCAGCTCGATACGCTCATTATAATCCATGACTTCCTTTTCATAGGGCACCAGGACTGCCAGCTTATTGGCCATTACCGATCCTACATAGCAGTTAAAATATTCCTTCAGGATCGTGCGTACCTCCTGATAATGATTCTGCATCCTGACACTGCTTCCTACCGCATTGGTCATATGATTCCCCTTCTGCTCATCCCCGCATACAACTGCCACCATGTAGGCATATCCGCTATCCATCCCAAGCAGCGTCTTATAATTTTCTATATCCTCTTCAAAGTGCTCCTGCAGAAGGATATTGGAGATCAGCCCGCTTTCAATAATAGGAACTACTGTTTCCAGCTTTTCCTTGACCAGCAGCTCCCTTTTCCGCTTTTCCCTTTCCCTGTCAATGATCTCCATGGCTTTTTTCAGGACAGCCAGAATCCGCTTTCTCTCCATAGGCTTCGTAATATACTCAAGAACCCCAAGTGAAATGGCCTCCTGCGCATAGTCGAACTTATCATAGGCCGACATCACGATAAACACTGTACTGCTGTTTGACTTCTTGATTTCCTTCATGGCATCAATTCCATTGATACCGGGCATCTGGATATCCATGACCGCGATATCCGGCCGGAAGCTTTCTGCCAGCTCAATTACACTTCTTCCTGTTTTAGCATACCGGATCTCACAGAGATCCCCAAATTCTTTTTCAATAATAAATTTCAGGGAATCGATCACGATCCCTTCATCATCAGCCAGCATGATCCTGTACATGATAAGGTTCCCCCTCTTCCTTTTTCTTCAGGTATATAACAAACTCCGTTCCCATATCCTTCCCTTCGCTGTAAATACTCATCACATCATCCATTTCCGAATACAGCTTCAGTCTGGCAATGACATTATCCATTCCAATTCCGTTCGAGCTTCCGGGATGCTTCTCCTGCCTGTAAGAACCATTCAGAATCTTCTCAATGTTTTCCGTACTGATCCCTCTGCCATTGTCTTTTACACTGATGCAGACGAAATCATCCTCCTGATAAACGGAAAGCCATATTTTCCCTCTTCCTTCCATTTCACGGATTCCATGATTGATGCAATTCTCCACGATAGGCTGCAGGATCATGCCCGGCATCCTGACAGAAAGCACACCTTCATCAATCTGCTTCTTATAATGGATCTCCCCGGAAAATCTCACATTCAGAATATATATATAGTTATCTACGAGCTCAATCTCTTCTCTGACGGTAACTGTCTCATTCCCCTTTTTGACATTGTATCGAAAAAACTCCGCTACATTCTGGACATAATCATATGTCCTGTCTGCCTCTTCCATCATGGCAAGCTGGGCACCCGCATTCAGGGTATTAAACAGAAAATGCGGATTGATCTGTGCCTGCAGATATTTCAGCTGCGCATCCTTCAGATGTGCTTCCATCATCAGCTCCTTTTCCTTCAGTGACTGCTGGATCTCCATACTCTGTCTCAGTCTCTCAATATACTGTCTGATGCTGACCACCATCTGGTTAAAGGCTTTGGTCACGATACCGATCTCATCTTCAGCCGCAACCGGTATCAGTTCCACGTTAAAATTCCCCTTGGCAACCTCGTCGGCCGATGTTGCCAAGCCTTTGAGCGGCCTGATCATGCCACCGGTAAACCGGATGATCAATATCACATTTCCCACGATCACAACAGTCAGCACCAGAATGCTGATCGTTTCAAAACGTCTGAACGCGTCAGACAGCCTGCTGTAATTCTCTGAGTTATTCCGGAACCGCTCATTGTTCAGACTGTTGATATAGGTATCGATATAGCCATACATCTGCGTGGCATTCTCATAACGCACCCTGTACTTCTCCACATTCCGTCCACGTTTGGCCTCAATCGTCTGCCCTACCACATCCAGATATTCCCGGGACATATGCCGGATACTCCGTTCCATCCTCAGAAAAGCAGTACCGGCGATCTTATCATTCAGCCCTTCCACCATTTCAGTATAGGTCTGTTCATTCCGGTAAAACTCCTCCAGGGAATCACTGGTCTTGGCATTCAGATAATCGGTCATACTATCCTGCACTGCAGTCAGCGCATCCGACAGCTCGTTCAGGTGCATATTATCTTCATAAACCATGTCTATTTCCCGGAACATACTGTTGATTCCGGTAAATAAAAGCAGGGTAACCAGAAATACCAGCATATTGGCCAGAATAAAAACACAGCTCATCTTTTCCTGAAGGGACAGCTTTTTCGGATTAATTCTCATCTTCATCACCGCCCTCCAGGTATTGTGCCACATTACTTTTATCGATCAGGGTAACATCTGCCGTAAAATACTGACTGGTATTTCCCAGTAAATAATATTCAGTCAGTGCTTCTACGCAAAATCCTCCCATCTGCTCCGTATCTATGGAAATCGTTGCATTGACGACATTCCTGTCAATGGCATTAATAATAGTATCCGAATCATAATACCCCAAAATGGAAATCTGTCCAACCTGATTATAATCAACCACCGCCTGATAAACGCAGGTGGTATTCAGTTCATTCAGACAGATGATGATATCCGGCAGCCTCTCCTCCATAAAAATATCCCGGATAGACTCCTCTACAGAAAAGGTATTGGTATCATCTACTGTGATATAGGAAACTGAGAACTTTGTTTCTCCCGTCTTTTCCTGTTCTATGGCATCCTGGATGCCGGAATAGATAATATTTTGTCCGGAATTCATCGTATAGGCATTCGTAAGGACAGCTACCTGTATTTCTCCCTTTTCTTCGGATTTCTCCTTCTTCTGTTCCTCTGCAATCTTCAGCACCTGTCTGCCATATTCCCTGCCAAGATTATAGCTTCCTACACCAACAAAGCTGCACCGTTTACTATGGGTGTTGTCACCATACAGCGTTACAACAGGAATATCCCTGTCTACTGCCTCATCGATCAGCTCTGTCAGCTCCCCGCTTTCATCCGATTCCACAAAAATACCATCTACACCGGAGGAAATCGCGATCCGCATCAGATCCTCTCTGGAATAATTCTCAGAAAGGTTCTCTCCCAGAAGATCCACGTAAGCATTCTCTTCAAGCCCCCTCCGATATGCTCCCTGATACACCGACTGCCAGAAAGAGGATTTGCTGTCCTTGGTGATCATCACGTAATATTTATCATAGCTGTCTGCATCTGCCACCTCACGAAAGCCCCTGATATGGGTTAAAAACATGAAAATGCATACACTGATAGCCACGATACTGATCAGCACGGCTATTCCACTGATGCAGATAGTCCGTTTTCCGTTTTTTTCATTCATCCCCGTCCCTCATTTTCCTTTTGTTTCCTGTAAATATATTCTCATATTAATATTTTAACTTCATTGGTCCAACGTCACACTCAGTTTTTATAATTATAACAGATTATCTGATTTTCTGTCAGTTCTTCTCTTTTAATTTCCAAAGTGCCTCATATACTACCAATTTTCAAATTTAAGTACACATGTTTTTACGGAAATGCTTTGGAAATTCGTACGAAAGAGGGATTCTTCCCTAATCCTTAATCTGTCTTCCCTCATGATCCAGGTGATAATGATCCCTGTAAATCAGCTCTGACAGCGGCACAAAGGTATAGCCCTGATCCTTCAGGTTCTGAATCAGCTTATCCAGCGCCTCAGATGTGAATTTTGCTCCATTATGGCACAAAACAATTGATCCGCTTCCCAGATGCTTATGTCCGGTAACTGTCTTAATGATGGAATCCACTCCGTAATCCTTCCAGTCCAGGGAATCCACATCCCATTGAATCGGGTAATATCCGCACTCTCTTGCGACCTTGATTACCGCATTATCATAGTCACCATACGGCGGGCGGAACAGGAACATTTCATACCCGGTCAGCTCCCGGACCTTTTCATGAACCTTCATCAGCTCTTCTTTCTTTTCCGCATCGGAAATCTGACTCATATTCTTATGGTTTTCGCTGTGGTTTCCCAGATCATGCCCATCCGCAAGGATGGCTCTGACATCCTCCGGATAGCTCTCTACCCAGCCGCCTGTCATAAAAAAGGTCACTTTCACATTATTCTTTTTGAGGATTTCGAGAATTTTCTTCGTATCCTCGTTTCCCCAGGCGGCATCAAAGGTGAGTGCAATCTTCTTTCCCCCCGCTTCATCTGTTTTTACACAGTAAATCGGCAGCTCACGGTTTCCAACCGTGTTGCTTGCATGCACGCTGTCTCCCCAGAACACCACCGCTCCACGCAGAAGTGCGGCGGCGACAAGCAGAAATGCCGTATTCCGCAAAAGCAGCATGCAGACCCTTTTCTGATAATCCGGACGTTTCTCCCCATCTTGTCTTTTCCACTCTTCCTTCCAATGCACATGCAGACCATCCGTCAGATTTTTTCCCGTCAGTTTCCATTTTTCTATGTATTTGCTCATAAGAAATCCCAGTATATTTTTTATACAAAATATGCCGGGATCTCTTGTCCTTATGCCAGATCAATGTATGATAAGGACTATTTCTGTTGCGTTTGTGATCCACAATTTGGGTACCGGCTCTCATGCTTTCCAGGCAGCTTCTTCATCATATTACAATGACAGCGATCTGCGATCTCATTCCATTCACAGAAATACCGCAGCCAGAAGCGGCATGGTGATCACAGAAAGCACCGTGGTAAGCGCCACACCACGGGAAGCAGTTTCATAATCTCCACCATACTGCTGAGCAAGCATTGCAGTCATACTTCCTGCCGGAGTCGCCATCATTACAAGGCACACACCCCGCAAAATTTCCTGCTCTGCCACACGATTCACCATGATCATCCAGACAGCCGGAAGAAGCAACAGCTTCACCAGCGAAAACAGTAACAGCTTCTTATCCAGAAACAGCTCCTTTAACGGCATTTGTGCAAGGGATGCTCCGATAATCATCATACTTAACGGAGCGGTGAGATTCCCCAGATTCGTAATGAATGCCTGTAAAAAGGAAGGAACAGGAGTCTGCAGAAAGTAAAGCAGCATTGCTGCGATACAGGCAATCACTCCGATATTGAAGATCTTCTTCACAATTTCTACTGTTCCCTGCAGCTTTCCCTGTTGTTCACTGCCATTTTCTATATTTTCAGACTTCCCATTCACAGCCGCTGTTATGCCTTGCGCATCCTGCCGTTCCCCTGTCTTTCCATTCGGCTCTGCTTTCACATCTACCTCTGCTTTCACATCCGGCTCTGCTTTCACATCCACCTCTGCTTTCACATCTACCTCTGACTTCACATCCGGCTCTGCTTTCACATCCACCTCTGCGTTCACATCCGGCTCTGTCTTCACATCCTGCTCTGTCTTCGCACAGGCACCAGGCTTTCTTGTCAGCACCGCCACTCCATAGGTATAAATCAGAATATTAAATGGAATCTGAAAGACCGCTCCATACAAAAGTGCTCCATTGCCGTACATCGCAGCCAGTACCGGGAATCCCATAAAGCCAATGTTTGCAAAAACCGTCATCGCTGCATAGGCTCCACGACTCTCCTTCTGTATGCACAGGATTCTCGGAAGAAGCTGTGCCACAACAAGCAAAAAGGCATACATCATAACCACGATTGCAAGCGTCTGTACCAGCTCCTTTCCCTGCATCTGCTGATCCGTCAGTGCACTGCTTAAAATCATACAGGGATTGGCCACATTCACTACAATCGCTGAAACCTTTCTGCTCACCTCTTCCGTAAGAATCTGCCTTCGATAACATAAATATCCGACCGCCATCATCAGAAACATCACGATCATCTGCTGCAGCATCACCATACCAGAACCCTCACATTCACTTTTCCTTTCCTGCTTATCCCTTTCTCACCCTCATAGGCAAACTTCCCATAGCCGCGGACGGTAATCTGATCCCCCTCCTTCAGCGCCCGGCTGTTATTCTCACACAGTCTTCCGTTGATAAATACCTTCTGCTCCCGGAACAGTTCATTACTTTCTGTCCGTGAAAGATGATACACCCCCGCAATCAGCGCATCGGTCCGTACGGAGCTGATCTGGATGAGCTTTTCCTCCGGTTCCTTCTGCAAAAAGACCGGCGGCTCTTCGCAGACCGTACACTGCACACTTGTATGCCGGATCCGCGTAAGATTTTCGGTAATGTATTCTGCCATGCTTTTCAGGCAGAACAGATACCCCGTCTTGTCCTCAATATAAATATCTCCCAACGTACTCCGTTCAATTCCAAGGTTCATGAGTGCCCCCAAAAAATCCCGGTGCGTCAGCGCATCCGCAAACTTATTCATTAACGGTGCCATTTTGATACAGCAGACCGGGAACTCCCATTCCTCACCGAACCGGATCACTGCCCGCTCACACCCCTCCTGACCTCCGAAAACGCAGTACGGTACATACGAAAAGTCCATGGAATAAAAGACGGACTGCTCCGGCAGACTTAAGAACCCGGTGAATGTTGCAATATGACTCTGGTCCGCTTTCCGCGCCAGATCGGTAAAATGCTTCCTCAATATCTGATCTTCTTCGTTTTTCAATGAATTTCCTCTTTCTTTTGTTGCTCTTCTTTATTCTGTGCTATACTATATCCATTGGAGAAACAGGTAATATTCCTTTCTCCAAAGCCCATTGTACCATAAATGAGGCCAATTCTGAACCTCACAAATTGAGCAACAATTCAGCCATGCAGAAATGATTGTGCAGGATGACCGTGGGAGCATGTTAACCAATCTGTACAATCTGGCAGCTTATGAATGAGCAGGGCTGAATTGTTACGATTCTAAATAATTATCAAATTGATATAGGAAAGGATGGATACTATGGATTTCAAGGATGCGCTGCGAAGCATCATTAAGCCGCATAACGAAGACCCCCTGGAGCGTCTTACAACTCCCTTTGGAGAGGCGCTTTCAAAGGACAAGGTACTTACAGAATACCCGCGCCCCCAGTTTGAGCGCCCATCCTATATTAACCTGAACGGCTTATGGGACTATGCTATCCAGCCCAAAAAGGGCTTCCCCGACCACTACGACGGGCAGATTCTCGTCCCTTTTTCTCCGGAAGCGATCCTGTCGGGTGTGGAACGCCAGCTGCAGCCGGGGGAATACCTCTGGTACCGCCGTCTGCTCCCGGTTGACGAAATGGATCTCTTTAATGGCAGCCGTCTGATCCTGCATTTCGGTGCGATCGACTACGAAGCCGATATTTTTCTCAACGGAAACAAGGTAACGTCCCACAGCGGCGGATATCTTCCCATCGACTGCGACATCACGGATTTTCTGGAAAAAGGAGAAAACGAGCTGACGGTACGTGTCAGCGACCCAAGTGATGCAGGCTTCCAGAGCCGCGGCAAACAGATTTTAAAGCGTGGAGGCATCTTTTATACGGCACAGAGCGGCATCTGGCAGACCGTCTGGATGGAATGGATCCCTGCCACCCATATTGAACATATTACCATAGAACCGGACTTTGACCGGCAGGAGGTATTTATCGAGGTCGATACGGCTCTGTGTGATGCACTTCCGATGCTGCGCATCTGTGTCATGACACCGGATGCAAAACAGGTATTGTTCCGGCAGTCCCTGACTCCGAAGAGTAATCTTGCCGATGTACACAGACATCATGCGCAGTCCCAGTCCTATGATTTTACGATTTCCATTCCGGATGAACTGTTTTTCCCATGGACTCCGGAAGCTCCGGCGCTTTACCCGGTAACGGTAACCTTAGGCAGGGATGAGGTGAAAACTTACTTTGCCCTGCGCACCTATACCATTGAATTATCGGAAGATAAACCGGTCTTCTGTCTCAATCACAAGCCCTGTTTCCTCATGGGTGTCCTGGATCAGGGCTATTGGTCGGATGGATTAATGACGGCCCCCTCCGATGAAGCATTGCTTTATGATATCACAACCATGAAAAAGCTGGGCTTCAATATGATGCGTAAGCACTTGAAGGTAGAATCTGCAAGGTGGTATTACCACTGTGACCGCCTTGGCATGATCGTCTGCCAGGATATGATTAACGGCGGCGGTCAGTACCGGATGCCGTTTATCAACTATCTGCCCACGGTATGCCCTTCTCTGGCACGCCACATCTCGGATCAGGCTTACCATCTTTTTGCAAGAGAGGATGAAGATGCCCGTGACGAATGGGAAGAAGAGCTGGCCGATATGATTGATTACCTGAAATTCTTCCCCTCCATTGCCATCTGGTGTCCTTTTAACGAGGGCTGGGGACAGTTTGATTCGGTACGTATTGCAGAGTCCATCCGCGCACAGGATCCGACACGGCTCATCGACGCGGCAAGCGGCTGGTTCGATCAGGGTGCCGGAGACTTTATCAGCGTACACAATTACTTCCGGCGTCTTAAGGTTGCTGCCGGAGAATGGAAGAAGCATAAGAAAAGCCGGGCCTTCTTCCTGTCCGAGTATGGCGGCTTCGCCTGCCACATTGACGGACACAGCAGCGTGGAACGGATCTTCGGCTACAAGCGTTATGAGACAAAGGAAGAATTTTCAAAGGCTTATGATACTCTCATAAAAGAAGCCCTCCTCCCTCTGCGGGAACAGGGCTTAAGCGGTGCTGTTTATACCCAGGTATCGGATATTGAGGAGGAGGTCAATGGAATCCTCACCTACGACCGGAAGGTCGTGAAGCTCCAACTACCGGAGACTTTAAAAGAATCACGTTCAAAAGAGGAATCTTCAGAATCACAGCCTTCTGAATAGTTATCTTTAGAATAATTATCTTCAGATAGTAATCTTCAGAATGGTGATTTTCAAAACAGCAGCTGCATCACGCAGCTGCTGTTTTTTCTCCGTTCAATGTTCTCTCAAGCTTCCTTTTGACATAAAAGTATGCCGGAACAAGGAAGATATCTGCCATAATCCAGGCAAGTGGACTTGCAAAGCAGGCGCCGGTAAATCCAAATACCGGAACAATGAAAATACCCATCAGAGTTCTTGCTATCATCTCAAATACTCCGGACAGAATAGCAAAGGTGCTGAATCCCATTCCCTGAATCATATACCGGATGACATTCACGAAAACAAGCGGAATAAAGAATGCTGCATTGATTAGCAGGAACTCTCTTGAACTGTCAAGCAGTTCCTTACTCGCATCCGTTACAAAGAGTCCGCACAGTGTTCCACCTGCAAAGTACATGATAATAAATGCCACGATCGAATAAACAATACCGAAAATACTGCAGGCAAAGAGTCCCTTGCCAAGACGGTCCAGCTTCTTTGCTCCCACATTCTGGCCACCGTAGGTTGCCATTGTTGTTCCAAGTGCATCAAACGCACAGCAGAAGAACATACTGACCTTACTGCCGGCAGTAACTGCGGCAACGGCTGTAGCTCCAAGGGTATTCACGGAGGACTGTAAAATAACCGATCCGATTGCCGTGATGGAATACTGTAATCCCATCGGCACACCCATGGCACACAGCATACCGATATGAGGCATACTAAGCTTCCATTCGTCCTTTGTAATATGAAGGATCTCGAATTTCTTCATCATATAAATCAGGCAGAGAATGCCCGAAATCAGCTGAGAGGCAACGGTGGCAACCGCGGCTCCGGAAACACCCATATGCAGATTGATGATGCAGATCAGATCCAGCGCAATATTAATTGCTGAGGAAATAATCAGGAATACCAGCGGAATCTTGCTGTTTCCCATGGAACGCATGATACCGGACAAAATATTATAAAGGTAGGTTGCCGGAATTCCTAAAAATACGATAAAAATATACTGGTAAGAATACTCAAAAATGTCCTCCGGCGTCTTCATCCACATTAAGATATCACGACACAGAATACATACCACTACGGTAATCACCACAGACATGACAATTCCGAGCCACACACAGTTCGCCACATACCTGCGCATGTCCGAATAATCCTTTGCTCCAAAACGCTGTGCAATCGGAATGACACATCCGCCGCACACGCCCATTACAAATCCGACAATCAGGAAGTTAATGCTTCCGGTTGCGCCAACACCCGCAAGAGCATTCATTCCCAGCGTTCTTCCCACAATAAAGGTATCTACCACACTGTAAAACTGCTGAAAAATAAATCCGATCAGCAGCGGCATGGAAAAGCTTAAAATCAACTTCATGGGAGATCCCACGGTCATATCCTTTGTTGCACTCTTTGCCATAATTTAACTCCTCTTAATTCTCCAAAATATTATCTGTATTCCAATTATGCGCTTGATTATTTTATTACGGCTTCTTTATATTTGCAAGTAAATTCCTGCCTGCACGTTTTCGGGGCTGTGAATCGTTACCGGAACGAGGTACGAGTGAACAGTATCAGTTTCATGCCGGGCAATGAACGTACAAAAGCGCAAATATACTATACCTGTAGTATACTTACGCTTTGTATGATTTCTAGTAAATTCTCATCTGATAACTGTATAAATCTACAATCTTTGCATTCAATTATAACCGTTCGATGCCATTATGCAAACGGATTCTCAGACTTATAAAGCATTCCCTTCGGCTGGTTGAATCCGATATTCTTAACGCCTAAGAACTTGAATACTTCATACATTAACTTTCCGTAGTGACCAAATGCTACAGCTCCATGATGAGGGAATCTGCCTTCTACAAGTACGTGACGGTAGAAGCGTCCCATTTCAGGAATAGCGAAGATACCAATACCACCAAAGGATCTGGTCGGTACATCCAGGATTTCACCTTCTGCGATGTAGGAAACCAGTTCTCCATCGGAATTGCACTGCAGACGATAGAAGGTAATATCGGATGCTGCAATATCACCCTCCAGAGTACCTCTTGTGAAGTCCGGTTCAGAACCGGCGGGCTCAAGAAGTCTGTGCTGGATGAGCTGGTATTTTACGGCTCTGGTGGAGCACATCTTGCATTCCGGTGTATTTCCACAATGGAATCCCATAAAGGTATCGGTTAATGCATAATTATATTTGCCAACGATGTCTTCATCATAAATGTACTTCGGTACGGAGTTGTTGATGTCAAGCAGGGTAACTGCATCTTCGGATACGCAAAGTCCGATGTACTCGCTTAATGCTCCGTAAATATCTACTTCACAGGATACCGGAATACCACGGGAAGCCAAACGGCTGTTTACATAGCAGGGCTCAAAACCAAACTGTGAAGGAAACGCAGGCCAGCACTTGTCAGCAAATGCAACATACTTTCTTGCTCCCTTGTGGTTCTCTGCCCAGTCAAGTAAGGTAAGCTCGAACTGAGCCATCTTGACATTGAGGTCTTCATAGTAGCAGCCTTCGCCCATTTCCTTAGCCATGTCTGCACATACTTCCGGAATACGGGGATCGTTCTCATGCTCCTTGAAAGAAACAAGAAGGTCAAGCTCAGAGTTCTCTTCGATCTCTACGCCAAGCTCATATAAGCCCTTGATCGGTGCATTACATGCGAAGAAGTCCTGCGGACGGGGACCAAAGGTAATAATCTTAAGGTTCTTAACACCGATGATGGCACGTGCAACCGGTACGAAATCACCGATCATCTTTGCAATGTCATCTGCGGTTCCAACCGGATACTCCGGAATATATCCCTTAAGATGACGCATACCAAGGTTGTAAGAGCAGTTCAGCATGCCACAGTATGCATCGCCTCTTCCGTTGATCATGTCGCCGTCGCCTTCTGCTGCTGCAACGAACATGCAGGGGCCGTCAAAATTCTTTGCAATCAGGGTTTCCGGTGTTTCCGGTCCGAAGTTCCCTAAGAATACAACGAGTGCATTACACTCTGCCTTCTTCACATCCTCAACCGCCTTCAGCATATCCAGTTCGTTCTCAACCGTTACCGGGCACTCATATAAGTCGCCCTTGTATGCTGCCTTGATTGCCGCACGTCTCTTCTGGGATAATTCGATCGGGAAACAGTCACGGCTGACTGCCACGATACCAAGCTTTACTACTGGTAAATTGTTCATGTTTCTTTCCTCCATTTTCTTAATAAAATCATAACCGTTCTGCCGTGCCATTCATAAGCTGCCGGATTGTACACATCGGCTAAAAATATACATAATTTCCGGCAACTTATTTCATGTCGGGCGTCCGCCCTATAGAAATGATTGTACAGGCTGCCCTTAGTGAGCAAGCTCCCACGGTCATCCTGCACATCATTTCTGCATGGCTAAACTGTTACATAAAATTATAAAGATAAGTTCTCTCCAACAAGTCCCATCGGGCTTCCTTCCGGAAGTCCTCCTTCGGGATGTCCGAGAAGCCACTTATTTACTGCAGTTAAATGACCGTCTTCTCCATCGGCATGTTTGGACTTCAGATCATAGTTGGTGCCCTTCGGAAGTACAATCGCTACCTTAAAGCCGTTGCCATCCACGCCACACGGTGCATAATGCAGTGTGGTTGCAAATACCTCAACACCTACTCCCTTCGGTACAAGGAATGCTTCTACCCTGGAAGTATCATAGGTAAAGTCGGATGTAATATCTGCTTCCAGGCCAAGCATTAAAATCGCATCGGTTGCTGCCACATTGATCTCGGAATCACGATGATATTCCAGTGCATTCAGCATATGATTGTGGCCATTGCAGTAACCGATCTGGATCGGCATTTCCCCATAAGTCTTTGTGGACAACTCCTGCATCACGGGAAGTGCTTCCAGTGCCTCACAGCCCGGAACATATTCCACGCCCTCCGGTAACGGAGTCTTCTCTTCCAATGCTTTCACAAGCTCTGTGAAATCCACATTGGAGATCACTTTGCCATATTTCTTAAAACGTTCATCGGTAACCTGATAAATCTGCATCTTCTTTTCCTCCTGATAAAATTGTCAAAACCTTATTATTTTATGGTAACTATTCAGAGCCATGCAAATTATGACAATATGGACCTCGAATGCTCGCATTCGTAAGGACATTTGGCATAATTTATATGGCGAAGTAACCACATGAGGTAAACTACGTTGCGTTAGCAACGGTTTTACGAATGGGGTTCTGAATAGTTACCATCACTTAATAATATCAAAAACGGGCTTGCAGGCAGGATAAATCTCCCTGAACTGCTGATAACGCTCTTCGTATCTTGCTACGAGCTTTTCATCCGGCTCTACGGTATCAATGATCTTCACAATCTTTGCGGCTGCTGCTTCCACGCTTTCGAATTCACCACAGGCAACAGCTGCCAGCATTGCACCGCCAAGGGCAGGTCCTTCCTCACTCTCGATCACATCTACCTTTAAGTTCAGAATATTCGCAATCATCTTTTTCCAGAGAGGGCTCTTCGCTCCACCACCACAGATCTTGGTGCGTTCAATCTTAATTCCGAGTGACTTTGCAACCTCGAAGGAATCACGGAGTGCAAAGGCTACGCCTTCCAGAACAGCCTGTGTCATATCCGCACGGGTGCTGTCCATGGTAAGTCCGATAAATGTGCCTCTGGCATTCGGGTTATTATGGGGAGAACGCTCTCCCATCAGATAAGGCAGGAAATAGACATGATTCTCACCAAGCCTGTCATCCGTAATCGGCTCCTGCTCCTTCGCATACTCCTTCGTTCCGATAATTTCTTCCATCCACCACTTATTGCAGGAAGCAGCGCTCAGCATACATCCCATCAGATGGTAGTGACCGTCTGCATGTGCAAAGGCATGAAGGGCGTTGTTCTTATCCACACCGAACTTGTCAGAGGAAATAAAAATCGTTCCACTGGTTCCGAGAGAAATGTTACACATTCCGTCTCCAACAGTTCCGGTTCCGACAGCTGCTGCCGCATTATCACCGGCACCTGCTGCCACCTTAACTGTTGCAGAGACACCCAGTTCCTTCGCAACCTCTTCCGTAACACATCCGACACATTCATAGCTTTCATAAAGCTTCGGAAGCATTTCTTCGGAAATACCGCAGATTTCACACATTTCCTTAGACCACTTACGATTCTTCACATCCAGAAGAAGCATGCCTGAGGCATCGGATACATCCGTACAGTGTACTCCGGTCAGCTTATATGCAATATAATCCTTCGGAAGCATGATCTTCTTAATCTTCTTAAAGTTCTCAGGCTCCTTGTTCTTTACCCACAGGATCTTCGGTGCGGTAAAGCCGGTAAAGGAAATATTCGCAGTATATTCGGAAAGCTTATCCTTTCCGATTACATTATTCAGATAATCACATTCTTCGTAGGTTCTTCCATCGTTCCATAAAATTGCGGGACGGATCACCTGATCCTGATCATCCAAAATAACAAGTCCATGCATCTGTCCGCCAAAGCTGATTCCGGCAATCTGGCTCTTATCCGCTTCTGCAATCAGTTCCTTAATGCCTGCCATGGTCTGCTCATACCAGTCCTCCGGCTTCTGTTCCGACCAGCCCGGATGCGGAAAATACAGCGGATATTCTTTGGATACAATTTTGTGAATCCTGCCTTCTCCATCCATCAGAAGCAGCTTCACGGCACTGGTTCCTAAATCTACCCCTATGTATAACATCATAACCCTCCTTATTGTTCTGAATCGTTATCATTTTAAAACTCTTTATGAATCCTGTGTTCATGTTAAACACGTGTTAAATATTCTGATTTAATCGTATCATCTTCCCATTTCCCTGTCAATAAATACCACTCGAAAATGCATCCAAAAATACAACCTTCTTTTGATGCAAATTGCTGAAAATTTCTATCGGAAGTAGGACAGATTACTGCTCATCACCACTTCCAGCTTGGAGTAGTGCTTCTTCTCGGAAAGCTGCTTCCCGTAGCACATTTCCTCAAATAAAAGCTTCATCCCTTCATAGGCCTGCTTGTTCAGATCCTGATAGACCACGGCATCGATCAGCGAATCCTGTACATCCTCCATAATCTCCGGATAAAGGTCAAATCCGGTAAGCCGCAGATCTTCTCTTTCTTCTTCCCTAAGCACGTCTGCCACCACATCAAGGCGGTAGGTCAGGTCGAAAATCCCGGCAAGATCCTTATTCTTTGCAATCGCGCCTTTCACTTCCCGCCGGATCTCCTCCTCCTCGGTAAGTCCATGCACCACCGGAAGAACCTCACAGGACGGAAACTCCTGCATCTTCGTAAGAAATGCGTTCAGACGGTGCTGGATATCGCGGTTCGTCAGATACTCCTCCGTCACCGGAACAAAAATGCTGCCTCCCTGTGGAAGCATTTTGCCAAGAAGTTCTGCTGCCAGTACACCGCTCTGGTAGTAGTCCACACCAACATAATGATTCCCGGTATTTTCCTGTAGATCACGGCTCAAAAGCACAACCAGACACTTCAGCTTCTTAAGCTTTTCCAGAATCTGCCGGATCACTTTCGTATCCGAAAAGGCAAGCACAAAGCTTCTCACGCCTTCTCTCAGCATCTGATCCACCGCTGCCATCTGCTGCATCGGGTTGTGCACATCAAATTCCGAAATCAGGATATTCAAGCCGTCATCTCCGAATTCACGGATTGCACGGTCAAGACCTTTGCGCACCTCCGGTGAAAAATATGCCGAGCTCCTGGAACGGAAGCCTACATAACCAATTGTATACTGCCGGTTCATTGCAAGGTTTCTGGCATTTTTATTCTCTACATAGTGATACTTCTCAAGAGCCTGCTCTACCTTTTCCCTTGTTTTATCACTGACAACTCCTTTATTCCGGATCACCTTATAGATCGTTGTTCTGGAAATCCCGATGATTTCAGAGATTTCCTCAAGCGTCATCCTGCGGTCACTGTTCCCTCCGGATTTACTTTCGATTATTACTTCTGTGTCCACCGTATTCTCCTACATCTGCTTTCTGACTACCAGATATTCGTCTCCCGGGACATAATACGGACAATCCCGGTACTCATCTGCTAAGAATCTTGCCATTTCATCTTCGTCCAGATCCATTTCGCAGGTATAGCATTCATAATCCTCGTCGTATACATAATTGTTACACTGCTCACAATTTCCTTGTGGACGCTGTCTGTTCTTCGTTTTATTCATAAAATTCCTCTGTTACCTATCTGGTATTTCTGCGATCCAGCTTCTTAGACAGAATCATTCCGACCACCTGTAAAATCTGTACCAGCAAGACAAGCAGTACTACCGCAATAATCATAATATCTGCCTGATAACGGTAATATCCGTAGCGCATCGCAATATCACCAAGACCACCGCCGCCGATGGTTCCTGCCATTGCAGAATATCCAAGGATCGTTCCGAGTGCAATCGTTGCTCCGACGATCAGGGAGGTTCTTGCCTCTGCAAGCAGTACCTTCCAGATGATTGTCCAAAGACTTGCACCCATACTCTGTGCCGCCTCAATTACTCCGTGATCCACTTCCAGAAGGGAGGATTCCACCATACGCGCAATAAACGGTGCTGCTGCAAGGGCAAGCGGTACGATGGTCGCTGTGGTTCCATAGGTTTTGCCTACCAGAATACGGGTAAACGGCATAATCAGGATCATTAAAATCAGGAACGGAATACTTCTTGTGATATTAACGATCACGTCCAGTATCCGGTAAACCACCTGATTCGGGCGAAGCCCCTTCGGTGCCGTTACAACTAAAATAATTCCCATAGGAAGTCCTAAAATATATCCAAACAAGGTTGACATCAATGTCATATACAGGGTTGCCCCTGTGCCTTCTGCCATCATGGCAAGTGTCTGACTATCCAACATAATGATCAAGCTCCTCTACTTCTAAATTTCGATCCTTCAGATATTGGATCATCTTCTGTGCAACCGTTGTGTCCTCCGGAAGCTGCAGAATCATCTGTCCATGCGCCACACCATTAATATCCTTGGTGTCCGCCAGCAGGATATTCACCGGCATCCGGTGTGCCAGCACCATATTGGCGATGACCGGTTCAAAGGAAGAATTGCTCTTAAATACAATACGGATGCAATGCTGTCCCTTCATTTCATCGTAATGGTTAACGTCATCCATCAGAACCAGCTTTCTGGCTGCCTTGCTCTTCGGGTGGGTAAAGACCTCTTCTACGGTACCGGATTCTGCAAGTTCACCATGATCGATAATTGCTACGTGCGTTCCGATCTCCTGCACAACTGCCATCTCATGCGTAATAATTACAATGGTAATACCATATTTCTGATTGATCTCTTTTAACAAAGCAAGAATTGCCTTCGTGGTAGTCGGATCCAGTGCACTTGTTGCCTCATCGCAAAGAAGAATCTTCGGATTGGTGGCCAATGCTCTTGCAATCGCCACACGCTGCTTCTGTCCACCGGACAGCTGTGCCGGATAAGCATTTTCCTTTTCGGAAAGATCGACAATCTTCAGCAGCTCCCTGGCACGCTCCTTTGCTTTTTTCTTGTCTGCTCCGACAATTTCAAGTGGGAAGCAGATATTATCAATGACCGTTCTCTGCATCAAAAGATTAAAATGCTGGAAGATCATGGCTATCTGTGTACGCATCTGACGCAGCTCCTTATCCTTCAGGGCTGCAAGATCCTTCCCCTCCACAACAACCGTACCGGTTGTCGGTCTCTCAAGGAAATTCAGACAGCGGACCAGTGTGGATTTGCCGGCGCCACTCATACCGATAATTCCATAAATCTCTCCCTTATGAATTTCCAGATTGATTCCCTTCAATGCCTCGACATTCTGATCCTTTCCGGAGAATGTCTTCGTCACATTCTTAATTTCAATTATTGTCTCCATTGTACTCCTCATTTTTGTAACAGCTTAGCCCTGCCCGTTTATTTCTGCAGGGCTGAGCATTTATCTCATTTTATCCTGTGGCCGCATCAGATTCCCTTTTCATTCCCATGAACCATTGCCTTATAAGGCTTCAAAAAGAGACCACACTATGCGTATCATAACACAAAGTGTAGTCTCTTTCAATTCATCGTGAACTTTTATTCCGGCTTTTACTCCAGATTCATTATCATCTTTTACTCTTGATTCACTCTAAATTCATTGTAAGCTTTTACTCCAGATTCACTTTTTTCTTAAGGATCAGCAGGCTGCCCACATACATCACGACTCCAATCACAATCTGCATCAGAAGCGATACTGCCATGACCTGGTTTAAGAAGCTGAAAAAATAATCGTCTTGCAGCAATCCAATCTGCTCTGCACTGGTCATAAAGATAATCATGGCTGCCTGTGTTACAATCTGCACTGCACCGGTAACTCCCACATATACCAGAATTGCTCCCGCAACGCGGTGGCGTGCCCAGAGCTGTCCGATATTCACCGATCCCATATAAAGAAGAGACTTGGATACTGTACCGACCAGGATCAGGATAATCGTAAGTACCATAAAAAGCTCCCAGCCGGTTGCATATTCCGAATTTAAAATGTCCTGCATCTCCATGAGCACTTCCTGAAAGCTCTCAAACAGACTCCGGTAACCAACCTCTCTCAAGACAATAAATGCTGCAAAAAGCATGATGTTAAACACAATACAGATAACTGACAGCAATTCCCAGATGCTGAAATTGATCATTTTACTAAGTAAAAGCTGATTCGGGGTTACCGGCAGTGTATGTGTCAGATAGCCTTCATTGCTGTACATACTCCGGTAGTATCGTACTGCCAGATAAATCGATGTTCCAACTCCGCAGCACATCAATGCACCGTAAAAAAGTAAAACTGTAGCACTAAAAATTACATCTGCACCCCACCAGTCCATCAGATCCCAGACAGGGGATGCACAGAAAAGTCCGAAAATTGTTGCTGCCGCAAATACCACACCGATTAAAACGGTAGGAATTTTCCATGTGGACAGCCATTCCTGCTTCATTAATTTTCCTAACATGCGAACACCTCCCTGAAATACTGATCCACGGACTTTCCCTTGACCTCACGGATATTTTCTACCGTATCGGTGAGAAGGACCCTGCCGTCACGAATGAAAACAACATCATCCAGTACATTCTCTACATCCGTAATCAGATGTGTGGAAATAATAATAGACGCCTGTTCATTGTAATTGCTGATGACGGTTCTTAAGATATAATCGCGGGCCGCCGGATCCACACCTGCAATCGGTTCATCCAGCAGATAAAGTCTGGCATCTCGGCTCATGACCATAATGAGCTGTACCTTTTCCTTTGTACCCTTGGAAAGTGTCTTTAACGGTGCATTCGGATCAATCTGCAGATTATTCAGCATCTGCATTGCCCTCTCCGGACGGAAGTCCGCATAAAAGTCCTTAAAATATGCAATCAGCTGTGAAACCTTCATGCTTTCCCTGAAATAGGTTCTCTCCGGCAGATACGAAACCTCTGCCTTGGTAACAGGTCCCGGAGCATTGCCATTAATCCGGATCGTTCCCTGATCCGGTACAAGCAGCCCGCTTAACATCTTAATTAATGTGGTCTTCCCACTTCCGTTCGGTCCCAAAAGACCTACAATACGTCCTGATGGAATCATCAGGTTCATATGATTTACTGCGACCTTTTTCCGTTCATAAACCTTGGTCAGATCACAGATCTGCACTAATTCGTTCATGTTTCTCCTCCTGCTGTCCAAACAGCTCATAATCCGATATGCTATATGTCTTGTACTTTGCTTCCTGTACTTTGTGTTTTGCTTCCTGTGTTTTATGTTTTGTTTCTTTATCCCTTGCTGCCTGTACTTTATTTCTTTTTTATTATGGATGCTCTTGCTTCCTATACTTTGTTCCTTTTCACTATGGATGCTCTTGCTTCCTATACTTTGTTCCTTTTCATTATGGATGCTCTTCCGTCCGGCTTATGATTCACTTTCTTTGAGAATCCGCAAAATTTCTTTCTTATCAAATCCCATGTCCTTCATCTTATTGATGAATTCCTGAACCTGACCTCTTGCAATTTCATCACGCATCTTCTGAATCAGCTCCATGTCATCCGTCACCGTCCTTCCACTCGTTCTCTGTGTCAGTATTAATCCACTCCGCTCTAACTCTGACAACGCCTTCTGCATTGTGTTCGGATTCACGCCAGCATCTGCTGCCAGTTCCCTGACGCTGGGAATCTTATCTCCCGGCTGATACTTTCCGGAAATGATCTGCATCTGAATGATTTCCAGAATCTGCGCGTAAATCGGTCTGTCTGAATCCAGTTTCCACGCCATACGCTTCTTCCTTTCTGTTTCACAGTACAGCCCTGCTCTTAGAAGAACCGCTGTCCTCCTATTGATAACTATATAGGCTTTACTGCTGTTATTTTACACTGTTGCTGTTTTGCACTGTTGCTGCTTTGTGTTGTTGCTGCTTTGTGTTGTTGTATTACTTAATTAATACAATATAACTATTTTTTGGTTTTGTCAATAACTTTTTAATCTTCTTTATATTGATTATTTGATCTCCTGATTCTCTGTCACCATTTTGGATATATTCCTAAAATTATCACTCAATATGTCCAAAACCTAACGCCCTTTGAGGAATCATTTCAAATTTTCTGTTCTATTTTGGACATAATGAGAGCAAATAAGAAAAAAACATCCAAAATTTTTCATTTTTACAGATTTCATAGAAAAATGAAATAAAAAATTGGACATACCACACCTTTCAACGGCGAAATATGTCCAATTCACTTTGCCTACTCAACACTTCAATTAAATAGATGCCTCCATCTGCTCCATACTTCAATTATATAGATGTCTCCATCTGCTCCATACTTCAGTTATACCGATGTCTCCATCTGCTCCATACTTCAATACTTCAACACTTCAATGTCCTTGAAGGTTTAATCTTATAGAGGCATGTAAACGCTTAAGCTGATCGATGCCTCGGAATATTTAAACAAATCAGCATTTCTTAATGGGCAGATGACCTTATTGCTGCCTAAAACAACCTGCATACCTCTTATCACACCTCGGAGAGCACCGACACCAGCGCGCCGATCATAATGGCAAAGTCCCCAATATTAAACACGATCTTCCGAAAGGCTTCCCATGGTACATTGAAGCTCACATAATCCACCACATATTTCCGTCTGAGACGGTCATAGGTGTTACTGAACGCCCCTCCAAGCAGCATCGTCAGACCCCAGCGCAGCATTCCCTTTCCAAGAAATGAAAAGGTTGAGAGAAAGAACAGTCCAGCCAAAACCGTCATTCCAACAGAAATTGCCGCAACAAGCTGTGGATTCTTCTCTCCAAGATTCAGAAATGCTCCCCTATTATGATATCTGCGAAGCAGCAGCTTTCCCCTACAGATCGGTTCGCAGCAGTTCATCTCCTTCTTTTCCTCAATCTGCTTCTTAATATAAAGATCTGTTCCTGCAATTCCCGTGATTGCAAACAGATGGACAAATAATTTTCCTACCGGTCGCTTCATTGCATACCTCCCATAATGTTCACTCTGACTATTTTCATTATAAAGGTGATCAACATATCCTGCAACTATAACACGGTATGAATACAATGCAGAGTATCTACAACACAGGACATCTACATTGTAGGACAACCACAACACTGAATAATACAACACGCCCTACATTGTAGGACAACCACAACACTGAATAATACAACACGCCCTACCATGCAGGACACTCCCACCGCCTGTCAACGCGAAAGCCCGGGGCAACGCCTCGGGCTTTATTAAAGGAAGATTGTAACTATTCAGTACAGGTCGAAGCATTTACTGCAAAGACCTAAGAAAATGATTCAGTAATGCAAAATCCCATCGGCGAAGCCGATTTGGAATGGATTTTGCATCGTAACTGTGAAGGTACTGAACAGTTACGGAAGATTTATATCAATCGCCTATACACAACAATTTAATTAAGGTAACATATCGGAACTTCCGAAGGTTGCTTCCCACTTTGCTGCACGCTCATCCATGATAGCCTGACCGCCTGCACCCAAGTATTCTTCAATACCGGAATCCCATACCTTATCAAAGTCAGCTTCTGCCGCAGATACTGCGGTATCATATACGATATCTCTCTTGCTGGAGAGGGAATCGCCCATACCTTCTTCTGCGGAGATTGCGCCAACATTTACATTCTTACCGGGTCTGTTGTCTGTCTTTGCAATTGCATCTGCTGTTTCTACATCAGCAGGATCTACGTTAGAGTAGCTGTATGCAATAGACTTTGTAGTAATTTCAGGGTCTACCAGCTTCAGACCGTTACAGGTAATGGTCATATCAATGTTGAAACCGGAGTTCTGGATGGTATCACCTGTGGATGCCTTGGTAACGATGGTTCCATCGTCTAAGGTATCATGAGTTACACCTTCTTCACCGATCTGGAGATACTGGATGTGCTCCGGATCAGAGATCCAGTCAAGGTAAAGCATGGATGCTAAAGGTTCATCGTTGGTAGAAGGGAAGAACAGTTTACGGTCGATCGGACCTGCAGTAAACTTGGTATGAGTTCCTTTGCTGTCTTCGAAACAGTCAACTGCTACAAACTTTGCATCTTCTCCAACCAGTCTCTGTAAGTTTGCCTGAATGGAATCTTCACCATTACGGAAAGGATAATCCCAGTTATGAGTAAATGCACCAACATAACCAGCCTTTAAGTTATCATCTTCTGTGGTGTCACCGCTTCCATACAGAGCGAAATCCTTCCACATCAAGCCTTCGTTGTACCACTTATTTAAGAGACGGACACCTTCCTTTGTGCCATTCTGGGTAAGCTTTCTGTCATCAAATCCATTTACATAGTATTCCTTATCGGAGATATCCGGATCAATAAAGGATTCAATTAAGGTAGCTGCTCTCCAGCCTACATCATAGCTTACGCTGTAAGGAATCATCTTGTCAGCATCTGCGCCAAGAAGTTCATCTGCGTTATCACGGAATGCAATCAGCATATCTTCAAATTCCTGCTTGGTAGCAGGCTCCTTTAAACCGAGCTTATCTAACCAGTCTTTACGAACGAAGGTGTTGATACGGTTGCTGTTTGCAAGCTTTGCTTCAATTCCCCAGATGGTACCGGTTTCAGGATCCTTATCCCAGTAAAGGTTGGTCTCGCCAAGCCAATCCCAAAGGTTCGGAAATACCGATTTGTATTCTTCGGTTAAGTACTCGCTCAAATCCAGAACACCACCCATGTTTGCATAGGTCTGAATGGTCGGATAGTCATAAGTTACACAGATGTCCGGAGCATCACCTGCTGCCAGAAGGTTATTGATTTCTTCTACTTCTGTCCAACGGGGAACTGCCTTGAACTCTACCTGTACGTTGTGATCTGCAAGCATTCCTTCCTGGATATACTTGGTGTACGCATTGTTTGTAGGATCAGAACCGCCATCGTTACCACGATCATAAACTTCCACAACAATGGTTCTTGTTTCGGCGAATTTTCCATCCACAAGCTGACCGCCTGTCGGATCGGATGCATCTGCGCTGTCAGATGCTGCATCAGAAGTATCGGCTGAGTCCGATGCTTCCGTTGTTGCCGCTGCTGTATCACTGGATGTATCAGCAGGAGCTGCTTCTTTGCTTCCACAGGCTGCAAGGGAAAGTACCATAGCACCTGCAAGTAACACGGAAAGTAATTTCTTCTTCATTCTTTGCCTCCCTAATAGAATATTTGATTTATTGAATGCACGGATTGAACTCCAATCCGGTTATTCCTTAACGGCTCCAACGGTAACTCCGTGGATGAAATACTTCTGCAGCCATGGATAGATACACAGAATCGGAACGGTAGAGAACATAACGATCGCCGCCTTAAGTGATTCGGTAAGTCCCGGGGTAGAGAACCCTTCCTGCGTAGCTACTTCCACGCTGTTAATGTTGTTAATGATATTGTAAAGAAGGAGCTGTAACGGATAGTAATCCTTTTCCTTCATATACATCAGTGCATCGGAATATCCATTCCAGCGGCCTACGGCATAGAACAGAGCCAGTGTCGCAAATACCGGTTTGGATAACGGAACGTAAATGGAGCACAAGATCTTAATATAGGTTGCCCCGTCAATTTCCGCCGATTCCCTTAAGCTATCCGGAATTCCATAAAAGAAACTCCTTAAGATAATCATGTTGAAGACACTTAAACAGCTCGGCACAATCAGTACCAATGGATTACTTAACAAATTCAGAGACTTCATCAACAGATAATTCGGGATCGTACCTGCATTAAAAAACATCGTAATTGTAATGATGATATTAAAAACGCTTCTTCCTTTGAGATCCTCGAAGATCAGAGGATAAGCACATAAGGTTGTCATGACCAGTGATACAATCGTGCAGATGATGGTAAGAAATACGGTCCAGAAGAACGCCCGGATGTATTTTGCATCACCAAGTACGGTTGTATAAGCATTAAAGTTCAATCCCTTCGGCCACAGATAAACCTCATGCTTTACCAGTGCGTCCGTGCTGCTTATGGACTTTACCAGCAGGTTTACCATCGGAAGCAGACAGATGACGGCAACCACGACACAGATCAGAACGAAGATCCAGTCTCCGGCTTTTGCAGATTTTGATTTAATCATCGTTCACACCTCCTACCAGATTCCACGTTCGCCGAGCCGTCTGGAAATCCAGTTTGCCAGCAACAGGAAGATTACACAGATCACGGACTGGAACAATCCAACCGCCGTCGTCAGTGAGAACTGAAGACTCTTAATACCATTGGTATAAACAAAAGTGGAAATGACGTTTGCCACATTCATAACCATGTTATTCTGGAAAGCGAACGGTCTGTCGAAGCCGCTTCCTAAAATATTGCCAAGGTTCATAATCAGAAGTACCACGATGGTGGAACGGATACCCGGAAGGGTAATGTGCCACATCTTCTTAAATCTTCCGGCGCCGTCTACCGATGCTGCCTCGTAAAGCTCCGGATTGATTCCGGCGATCGCTGCCAGATATACGATGGAGCCCCATCCAAAGTTCTGCCATACACCGATTAATATGTAGGATACAATCCAGTTGCCCGGTTTATCAAGGAAGTGAACTGCCTCAAACCCCAGATTCTGCAGCACCATGTTTACAAGACCGTTGGTCGGTGCAAACATCTGAAGTGCCAGACTGTAAATAATGACCCATGATAAGAAATGGGGCATATAAGCAATAGTCTGCACCACTCTCTTAAACCTGGTAAATACCAGTTCGTTTAAGATCAGTGCGAAGATGATCGGAGCAGGGAATCCAACTACCAGATCAAGGAGATTCAGTACCAGAGTATTCCGCAGGGCATTTAAGAAATCCTTGTTCTTAAACGCTTTGATGAAATATTCAAAACCGTGCTGTGCCGCCAGCGGCATCTCCCAGACGCTCTGCACAATACTGTATTTCTTGAATGCAATCTGGATATAAACCATCGGAACGTATTTAAAGATAATCAGATAAAGCATTGGCAGAAAGAGTAACAGATACAGCTGCCAGTACCGTTTCATGTACACGCCAATGGATTTCCTGTTCTTCACGGCAGGTACTTTTTTGGATGTTTTACTCATCATAACTCCTCCCATAAAAATCGTTTATCAACTCTTTTGATAAATTGATTATAATATTTCGTTTTCCTCTTATCTTGTCATATATTGCTTTTCATTTCATAAATATTGCTTTCTTTATGCAATTTATATATATAAAAACTTTCGTCAGAGTTTTTATTGTGCGTTTCGCTACAAGTTTTTCAATGTATAGCAATTTTTGTATAGTTATGGGATAAAAAAAGCCGGAAGCAGAATTACCTGCTTCCGACCATAAATATTCTCTTCTGAGTTAACCTTCTAGTAGATCTTTCTTCCTTTTTCATCCGGGATTCCGCTCTTACGGTAGAAGTATGAGTTCACCTGATCACGCCATTCCCTGGCATTGGCCAACTGCCTTGTAAAACGCTCCCGTACCAGTGCATAACTTTCATCCGGGATTCTTCCCTCCAGGGACTCCCAAACCGTGATCATCTGCTCTACTTCTTCCACGCCTTCAAAGTGAGTATCATAGATGTGCTGCAGCAGAGTCTTTCCGCTTGCAAGCTTCCATGTATACGGCATGTGATGGAAGAACAGCAACAGTTCTTCCGGACACGTTGCCGGATCGTCATACATCGAAGCATTCGGCTCGTAATACTGCTGCGCATATCCTGTTCCGTTATGTGACCGGTCAACGCCAAGTCCCAGATGATCGGCACGATGGTAGGTTCCCCAACGGGAGTACTCATACCCGTCAATGCTCGGACCATAGTGCTCATGCGGTGTCACCATCCAGCCAATGCCAAGCGGTGAGGTATATTTCTCATAGGTTTCCCTGGATCCCAGAAGAAGCTTCACAATGGAATCAACAACCTCGCAGTCACAGCCAAAGGTCAGTTTCACCCATTCCTTTGCAATTTCTTCTGCAGAAAGTGACGTCCGGAATGCCAGTCTTCCGAATCCATAGAAGTTTGCTGCTGCCAGATCATTTCCGGTCCAGTTTGCATCATTACCGGTATTGATTACGGCTGCAATTCCGGCATTCCGGTTTCCAAGTGTCCGGCCGCTTACCACATCCGCAACCGTGTCAAGCTCCGGCAGGCAATAGGTCTTGAAATCCAGTACTTCCTTAAATAAAGGAATCAGATAACAGACATCAATCTGATGTCCCGTATACTCCTGCGCCACCTGAACCTCCAGCATCTGATTGGTTTTTTTCAATCCCCCAAGCAGAGGTGAAACTGCCTCCCGGATCTGGAAGTCCATCGGACCGTTTTTAATCTGCAGAATCACATTCTCGTGATAGTCACCATCCATCTGGATGAAATTGTCGTATCCGGCACGCGCCCGGTCCGTCTTATAATCCCTCCAGTCCTGCGTGCAGTTATAAACAAAGCACCGCCAGATGATGATGGCGCCATATTCCTTCACAATATTGGCAAGCATATTGGCTCCGTCTGCCTGCGTCCTTCCGTAGGTAAAAGGCCCGGGCCTTCCTTCCGAATCTGCCTTTACAAGGAACCCTCCAAGATTCGGGATTCTTGCAAAGACCTCCTTCATCTTCTCTTTCCACCATGCAATAACCTCTTCGTTTAATGGATCTGCACTGTCCGGTCCACCAAGCTCCATCGGGGATGCAAAGTTAAGACTTAAATACAGCCTGATTCCATAATCGGCAAATATATTGGAAAGCTCTGCCACACGGTCAAAATAACGTTCCGTAATCAGATACGTTGCCGCGTCCTTTACATTCACATTGTTGATGACAACACCATTTAATCCGATGCTTGCCACGAAACGCGCGTAATCCCTCGTCCGTTCATTCACCAGAATTTCATTTTCTGCAAAGAAGAAGGACTCTCCGGAATAGCCGCGTTCAATGCTGCCGTCCATGTTATCCCAGTGGTTCAGCATACGGTTCGGATTGTCCGGATTACAAAGCACATCCACACCCTTCAGGGATTCCTCCATGGCAATTCTGCGAAGCAGGTCAAACACACCAGATAAGACGCCCTTCTCTTCAGCTGCCATCAGAAACAGCCGTCCATCCTGCTCCTTCAGATGATATCCTTCTGCTTTCACACCGCTTCCTGTTTCGGAAATCCTACGGATAACGAAGGTCCCCTTTTCTGCCTGTGCCAAAAAAGAACGTACCGGCGGCGGAAGTACCAGCATGCCCTGTATTCCACGCTCCAGTTCCATAAGTGCAGACCGGATCTCACGGTGTTCCTTCTCAAATCCATCCAGCCGGTATTTTTCAAAATAGGCTTCATTTCCTTTCGCTGCCCTTGGAAAGTAATTCAGCCACATCTGTGTCCACGGATTCATTCCCAATTCCCCTCCACATGGGTATTTCGAAGCATTTTATCTCTCCATACCCTTCACTTTCATTTCTTCTGGGTATTTTGAAACTATTCTCTTCTATATACCTTCTACCTTCATTTTCTCTGGGTATTTTGAAACAAATTCCCTTCTCTATACCCTCTGGCCTCATTCGAAATAATTTTCAGACAAGTATCAATTGTGATCTATCGGCATCAACAGTCAGCCGGCACCTTAATGGTGATCTCAGCCGGCTTCTTTCCGGTCAGTTCCACGCTCCGGTGATCCGGTCCGTTTGTTCCCACATAGCAGATCGCTTCTCCTTCCTGGTAGCAAAGCTTTCCTTCCTCATCGTAGAGTCCGAATGCTTCCTTCGGAAGATGGATTTCCACTCTCTTCTTCTCACCCTTCTTAAGAGAAACCTTCTTAAGCCCCTTAAGCTGTGCATTCGGTGTGTCCTCTGCACAGATCTTCACATAAACCTGAACAGTTTCTGCACTGTCATATTCTCCAAGATTGGAAATCTCTGCGGTTACGGTGATGCCATCCTCTGTAAGTACTTCACGGTCTGCCTTTACATTGGAAAGTTCATATTCATTATAGGAAAGTCCGTAGCCAAACGGATACATCGCATCCTGCTTCATATAGCGGTAGGTTCTTCCCTTCATGGAATAATCGGTAAATTCCGGTAAATCATCAATGCTGTGATAGAACGTAAGCGGAAGCTTTCCTTCCGGGCTCACATCACCAAACAGAATGTTCGCAATCGCCTTGCCACCGACAGCCCCCGGATACCAGCCCTGAATGATTGCCGGAATATGCTCATCGGCCCAGTTAAAGGAAAGTGCGCTTCCGGAAAGCATCACAAGCACGACCGGCTTGCCGCTTTCGTATGCCATCTTCAGGATTTCAAGCTGTAAGCCCGGAAGTTCCAGGTCACGCTTATCTCCGCTTCCATACTGGTTACCGGTATCGCCCTCTTCTCCTTCCAGGGTTGCATCAAGTCCAAGGCACATTACGACGACATCACTTGCTGCACAAATGCCGCGTACTTCGGAATGACGATCCTTTCCCTGACTTAAATTGCTCATTCCTTCTTTATATAAATGACAGCCATCGGATACGAGCACACGCACCTCGTCGCCGACATACTCCTGAATTCCTTCAGAAATTGTGTAATACCGGGATGCAGTTCCTTCATAGTTTCCAACCAGTGCCGCACGGCTGTTGGCATTCGGTCCGATCACACCGATGGTTTTGATCTTTGACTTATCTAACGGAAGCATATGGTTCTCGTTCTTTAAAAGTGTGATGCACTTCTCGGAAACCTTGAGATTTAACTCCTGCATCGGCTTGGAATCCACCACCTCATAGGAAATCTGATCATAAGGATTCTCCCCCTTCTGATCAAAGACCCCCAGCATCATACGGGTGGTAAACAGGTGAACCAGCGCCTCATTGAGACGTTCTTCCTTCACCATTCCCTTTTCCACTGCTTCCTTTAAATAGGCAAATAATGTACCACAGTTTAAGTCACAGCCATTGTTCATGGCCAGGGCAGCGGACTCTAACGGGGTGTCCGTTACCATATGTCCTTCATGGAAATCCTTGATTGCCCAGCAGTCCGATACCACGTGACCCTCAAAGCCCCATTCTTTTCTTAAAATATCCTGCAATAACGTCTTGCTTCCGCAGCAGGGCTCGCCGTTTGTACGGTTATATGCGCCCATCACGGCCTCTACCTTTCCTTCCTGCACACAGGTCTTGAAAGCCGGAAGGTAGGTTTCATACATATCCTGCTTTGTTGCCACGGCATTAAAATGGTGGCGCAGATCCTCCGGTCCACTGTGTACCGCGAAATGCTTGGCACAGGCTGCTGCCTTTAAGTATTTTTCATCATGTCCCTGAAGTCCTTCGACATAACGCACGCCCATACGGGAGGTCAGATAGGGATCCTCTCCGAAGGTTTCATGTCCGCGTCCCCATCTGGGATCACGGAAAATATTGACATTTGGTGACCAGAAGGTCAGTCCCTTATAAATATCCGTATCATCATATTCCTGCTGCATGTTGAATTTGGCACGTCCTTCCGTGGATACTGCTTCTGCCACTTCCTCTGCCAGATCCTCATCGAACGTAGCGGCAAGTCCGATCGCCTGTGGAAATACAGTAGCCACTCCGGCTCTTGCCACACCGTGAAGAGCTTCATTCCACCAGTTATAAGCCTTGATTCCAAGACGTTCAATTGCAGGTGCCTGATAAAGTGTCTGTTGTACTTTTTCTTCCAGCGTCATCTTCGACACAAGTTCTTTCGCACGCTTCGTATATTCCGCACGCTTTTCTTCATTTCTAACTAATTCCATAAGCTTTCTCCTTGCATTTTCCATCTGTCTTCTGTCATACAGCTTCCTTTTTGTTCATGCTCCAAGTATATGGCATAAGCCCCTTATGTGCATTTTATTTCTTGCGTAGTTCTAGTCAAATATTGCTCTTTCGTTTGACGTTCCCTCAGAATTAGCGTATTCTTATCTTAACTGGTTTTACGAACCTGCTTACAGGGAGGATCTGACATGATCGCAATTTTAAACGGAACACACGAAACCGTTACCTATAAAGACTTACAGGGCATTCGTCTCTGGCACAACCGGGAATACGAGGATTACCCGCTTCACTGGCATACCGCGCTTGAAATCATCATGCCTTTTGAAAATGAATATACGGTGATGATTGACGGCAAGCCTCATATCCTGAATGAGGGAGACATCTGGATTACTGCTCCCGGCACGCTCCATGAACTGAGAGCGCCGGAAACAGGGGAACGCCTGATTCTTCTTTTCGACTACAGCCTGATCTGTAATGTCAAGGGCATGGACTCCCTGTTGCAGACCATCCATCCGTTTCTGCTGGTACGCCGTGATTCCCATGGTGATCTAAATGGGAAGCTGCGGTTTTATCTGGAAGAAATCATCCGTGAATACAACTACTTGGCGCCCTATGCAGAGGCGGCCATCTATTCCCTGATGATCCGCTTTTTTGTAACGCTTGGACGCGCCAACATCAATCCCCAGGAAATGTTCCCCGGCATTACCTCAAGCAAGCAGCACGAATATGTGGATAAATTCATGAACGTCTGCAACTACATTACCGAGCACTGCACCGAAAACATTACCGTAGACGAACTGGCTTCGCTTGCCGGCTTCTCCAAGTTTCATTTTGCCCGGCTCTTTAAGCAGTTTACAAATACCTCCTGCTACGACTATATTATCCAGAAACGCATTGCTTACGCAGAAAAGCTGCTGATCGAACCGGATCTGTCCATTACGGAGGTTTCCATGCGTTCGGGATTCAACAGCCTCTCTACTTTTAACCGTATTTTTAAATCTGCCAAAAACTGTACTCCATCTGAATATAAAAAACTGAACCGTCCAGGCTCTAAGCCCTATGCTCCCCATGGAGAATCCTAATTTGCCGCTCCGGCAGGCAGAAATTGAACACTTTGAAGATCGAAGCAGCTTCCCGGAAGGAACACGAAGCTGACATCCCATTTGCCCTTTACGGGTATTAAGGAGAACTCTTTCTCTATATACTCCCCACACATTGGGAACTCCACAAGCTGCTTACTTTCTTCCTCTCCCTGTAAAAACCGGATATGCAGACTGTTGCTGCTTTCAGGTGCCCGTCCGCAGATCCGGATGCCTGCGGTTCCTTCTTCTCCAAAATCCATTTCCGTATAAGTAATCGTCACATTGTTTCCGATTCCGGTAATTGCACATTCTTCCTTCGTAAAGGTATCCCCGTAAACTGAATCCGCTTCTGCTGCATTCAAAGACAGCCATGCCTTTTGCAGCTTTTTAAACACAAAGCCCTTCAGATGGATCTTCTGATGAACGGCTACGCTGATCGTATTGATACCGGTAACCCGTTTTGCCAGGGAATAGGTTTCTTCCTGATAGGTGTTCCAGATGGACGGCTTCTGATAGACCACATCTGCAAGCAATTGACAGCCCTCTTCTCCCGGAACTCCTTCATAGATCCGGATGGGATATTCTTCACTTGTCAGTGCAAAAATCGGCATCGTAATTTCATCGGATCCAACCGGTCCGAAATCAATGTTTCCAAATGTTACCACAGTTTCTCCATCCCTTGCCGTTGCTATGCCGCGTTCGTTTCCGTTGCTGACCTCTCCCTGATACGAGGTGTACAGGCTTCCCGAAATCAGCTCATAAGGATTCCGGTATGCCTGTCCCATACCCTCTACCGTAAATTCCAACTGGCTGATCACGCGGATTCTGTCTGTGCCGCTGCGTGACATACACCGCAGGTAAAAACTGCCATCTCCCATTGCACGAAGCTGTGCGGTATGCCCCTGCACCAGGAGCCTAACGAGATTGGAATCTACACCATGCTCATCTACCACGCGGAACATCAACTGACGGTCCGTGGCTTCCTTCGGCTCAACCTCTGCTTCCACGGTAAGATACGGCTGTTCCTTCGAAAGCTTCTGTCCCATCGGAGAACATAAGGTGATCTTTCGAACCGGGATCTCTTCCTGTTTCTCATCCAGTCTTTCTTTCTGGCTCTGTTTTTGTTCGTCCTCTTGTCTTTCTCTCTGTCTTTCTTCGTGATCTTCTATCAGTTCTGTCGATCCCGGGGCATAGGTTTCTTCGCATAAATCCTGCCAGAAATTATGATAAATGCGCTGTGCCTTCTCTCCCCTCATAAAGGTCAGCATCTGATCAATCTCCACAGCTTCACAAACAAGCTCTGCACTCTTTAAGCCCTTTCCGGATACCCTGATCCGGACAGCTCCCGGTATCATTCCGGTCTCAATGATGGCAAGAAGCTTTCCGCTGAACAGCCGGCGGCTGTTTCCTTTGTAGCTGTCCTCATCGGTACTGTCTCCGTTATCCAGTCCCACAAGGTGTCCTGCCCCTTCGACCTGCACCGTCACACGGTCTACTGCATTTTCCACCACATTTTCATTCTCATCCCACGTTCCGATTTCCACAAAGAAAAGATCCCTGCCATTGGCCACCGCAGCTCTTCCTGATGCCCGTAGCACAATCTCCGCAGAATTGCCAAAAGAAGCTTTCGTTTCGCGTGCTGTCACATTTCCCTCTTCGTCATAGGCAACGGCATATAACACGCCCTTTTCATAGGGCAGCGAATAATCTGCAATGATATGATGACCGCTTCCCTTTTCATGCGTTAACTGCTGCCTGCCGCAGCTCTTTCCATTGCAGAACAGCTCTACGAAGGGCGCATTGGAACAGACCCGTATATCGATGCTTTGTCCTTCATTAAAATCCCAGTATGGAAAAATATGAATCATCGGTGCTTTCCGGTAATCAGTCCATGCCGACTGCCAGACATAATAAGCATCCTTCGGGAATCCGGCCGTGTCCACCTGTCCGAAGTAGGAATTCTTCGTATGATATGGCGTCGGCTCCCCGATGTAATCAAACCCGGTCCACAGGAACTGTCCCATGGAAAAATCCATATCTCGGTCTTCACAGACACATCGTTCCATGGACTTTGCTCCCCAGCTGGTCGGGCTGTTCCCCAGGCTCGAACACTGCTCGTCATCCTCAGTCAGAATACTTGCCCTTAATGGGAAATGATAAATCCCACGGCTCTGTACCATGGATGACGTCTCACTTCCGTAGATCACCCAGTCCGGGTGTGCCTTATGATGCTCTTCGTAATACTTTTCTCCATAATTATAACCGGCAAGCTTCACTTCGTCCGCACAGAGCTGCGCGTTTTCCCACGGCATATAATTGGAACCGATCGTAATACCTGCATTCCTGCGGTAATCATACTTCTTCACGAGGTCACGCAGCCTTACCGTAATCTCCCGTCCATGTGCATCCACATGGGTATCGTATATTTCATTTCCAATACTGAACATGATAATACATGGATGATTCCGGTCACGCATCACCCAGCTTTCCACATCACGTTCGCTCCATTCCTTGAAAAACCGTGCATAATCATAAGTAGTTTTCGACCTTTCCCACATATCAAAGGCTTCTGAAATCATCAGGATTCCCATCTGATCTGCCAGCTCCACTACGGCGGGCGCTGTCATGTTGTGCGTACCACGCAGTGCATTCACTCCCATTTCTTTTAAGATACGAAATTTCCTTGCCATGGCCGCCCGGTGAAAGGCAGCTCCCAGTGCACCCAGATCATGATGCTCACAGACTCCGTTCAGCTTCACCTTCCGTCCGTTTAAAAGAAAGCCCTGCTCCGGATCAAACGCAATGCTCCGGAACCCGATCTGGCTGTACTCTTCCTGAATTATTTCTCCGTCCTTCCAGAGTTCGGTTTTCAGAATATAAAGATGGGGATGCTCCACATCCCAACGTCTGGGGGATTTTACACGGTAAATATTGGTATTCTTATTTGTATTATGAAAAATAATTGTTTCAGAGACACAGAAATCTGCCCTCTCTGAACCTGCATAGGTTTCTTCTGGTGAAGCTTCCTCTACCAGTTCCATCTCATCTCCCAGCAGCAGTTCGAAGGGAAGCTCAATCTCCGGTGGGACTTCTCTTTTCGCATATAAGGTATGACGCACCTCGTCCCAGGCATCTCCCACAATCTCCGTATCCGCATAGAGTAAAAAGTCCGGTTCCTTCCCCTCCTTTTCCCCACAGGCTTCCGTATGGATATAAACCCCGTTTTCCCGGATATAGGTCTTTGTCGTTTCCTTAAACCATACATCCCGGTAAATCCCGGCACCGGAATACCAGCGGCTGTTAGGAGAACGGAAATTCACAGAAACAAGAATCTCATTCTCCCCCGCCTTTACAAATGGCGTCAGGTCGATTTCAAAGGTGGAATAGCCATATTTCCACTCTCCTGCCTGCTGCTCATTTACCCAGATGGTGGTATCCATATACACCCCTTCAAAAATCAGGGAATATCGTTTGTTTTCCTTTGGCTGCATCAAAAAAATTTTCCGGTAAAATCCACAGCTGTCCCGGTACAGGTTCTTTGCATCTGCAATCAGCCAGTCATGCGGCAGATCCACTTTCTGAAACTCTGTAAGATGCTTCCCTGCCTCTGACACATCTAAATCCGGCTCTCCGCACCAGAAGCTCCATCCTCCGTTAAACAGTCTCTTCATATACCCTCCTTACAAAAGGGCTCATCGGCAGGCCGGCCTGGTTATAAACCAGTGCCCCGATATTGGAAGTCCGGTAGCAGTAGCGGATAAGCTTCACTTCCGTTTCCTTGTCCGGGATCGTAAGTACAATTTCCTGCCCTTTAATCTGTGTTTTGGGCTGCAGAACCTCTCCGTTATCATTTACCACTTCAAAATCCAGAATTTCCTTTCCCTTGTCTTCGGACGAGGCATGCAGTCCTTCCGCATGGCTGCATGTTAACCGGATCGTCCGGAGGTTATTCGCTTCATCTGAAGCCACGGTAATCTCCGTTACCTCCGGTCCTTTACTTTCCACCGGAATGCCAAGTCTCGCAGCGGCAAGCAGTGCCAGACGCTTTCCGAGATCCTTCTTATTCTGCGGATGCAGGTCATTGTCCTCGCCAAGGTCTATGGTTACTGCAACATCCACATCCGGAATTACTGCGGAACGGCGTTGCAATTCCCGAAGTACTCTCCACCCCTCTTCTGCGCCCTCCATATCCACCATGAGATTGGGAAGCTCCACGATCTGAAACGGTAGTTTCGGATCATTCCATTCCTTACGATACCCCTCGATCATGCGCCGGAGCAGATCCAGATAATTGTCCGGATGGTGCGTATTGCTTTCGCCCTGATACCAGTTCACTCCGGCAATCGTATACTTGTGGCAGGGTGCCGTCATTCCATTGTAAAGTCCGGTCGGCTTCCAGTTCACAAAATCCGTCTCCGGCACATGCTCACAGGCAGCCCCGATGCAGTAACTCCACGTTCCGTCTAACGGTATTTCTCCCTGCTCATTAAAAATGGCATACTTCTTTCCTTCCGTAAACCGTCCCTGTGCCTTTTCACTGATGACGCGCAGCACTATGGTGTTCGTTCCTTCCCGCAGCAGTCCTTTCGGAATCTCATATTTCCGTGGCGGATACTGATAATAGGTGATCCCCACCTGCTGTCCGTTAAGATATGCCACATCACTGTCCACAATCGTTCCAAGCCACAGCTTTGCGGGTTTTCCTGCCATCTCTTGGGTCACCGTAAAGTTCCGCTTCAGCCACACACTTCCAATAAATCCCTTTAATTCCTCTACCTCATCAAACCGGAATGGAACCGTTACCATTCCCCAGTTTTCGTTATCATAGCACTCCTTCTCCCAATGCTGTTTAAGGCCCTGATCCGCTGCATCGAGACGGGCATGCCATGCATTGCTCTGCTGTTCATTCTTAAGGAGCTGTTCCTTCACAAACGCTGCATCACTGTACTTTTCTGCAAGTGCAAGCTCTGCAGTCATTCCATGCAGCATCTCCCGGCTCATCCAGGATTCAATCAGGGATCCTCCAAGGCTTGCATCAATAAATCCTACCGGAACCTTTAAAAGCTCCTGCAGAGCTTTGGCAAAATAATACCCGGCTGCTGAAAAATCCAGAATTGTCTCCGGCTGTACACTCTTCCACTCTCCGCTTTCTGGCTCTGCTAAAGGAGCGGTAAACACACCGTTTTCCCGGATCTTAAAGGTGCGTATCTGTGTATTTTTACAATCTGCCACATCCTCAGGGAACCGGTCCTTAACCCGGTTCATGGGAAGCTCCATATTGGACTGCCCGGAACAGAACCAGACCTCGCCAATGTACACGTCGCTAACAACCTCTTCATTTCCAAGGTCATCCCGGAACAGCATACTGAACGGTCCCCCTGCCTCCTGCTTCTGCAGAAAGAGTGAAAAATTTCCCTTCTCATCCGTTTGCACTACAGCCTCCTCCCCCCGGAAGGAAACCATGACACGGTGTCCCGGAAGATCCCGTCCCCAGATATGAATTTCTTTGTTTCTCTGTAAGACCATATGATTGCTGATCAATCGCGGTAATTGTAATTCGTTCATTGCCGTCCCCCCTGACTAACCTCCCTTACGGTTCCATTTCCATAACCATTCAAAAAGCGTTACTGTTTTCTACTCAACAGTATAGAGGTATGCAGGTGATTTTTCTTTGCAATCCCGACCGTCTGTTAATCAAATATTGCTCTGTTGTGTTATTGGGGTGTTATTATGTCTTTTTCTGTTATATTATCTTTGTTCCGTCATATTATTTTTCTGTTGTGTCACATTTACTTCCTACAGAATCAATCTGTTCCGGCCAGAATATCAAAGGTTCCCGAAATACTGAGCTTTCCGAAGCCCTCCTCCTTGTTTGGATAAATCCGGTAGGTGGCTTCGCTTACGCTCTGACGCCTTGCTCCGCGAATCAGATAGTTGCGGATTTCCCGGTTTCCGACCCAGGGCTGGTTTTCTTCAACGATGGCCCATTGAAGGAACTGTGCAGCTGCGCCTGCCGAAATTGCTGCAGACAGGCTGGTTCCCGTTCCTTTGCCAAGGGCTGTGCTGATCGATACACCGGGAGCTGCAAAGTCCGGTTTGATCAGTCCCTGCCTCGTATATCCTCTTCCCGAAGAAATATAAAAGCTCCCGTTCCGGTCATCGTAAGCACTCACCGTAATGATCTCCCTTGCATTTCCCGGTTCCAGAATCGTTGTATAGGGTGACGGACGAAGGAAATACGTTTCTCCACGCAGGAATTCCTTTAACGGCAGCCACATGTGAAAGCTGTCCTGATTCTCCTGACTTCCCGTTCCCATCGCCGTCACATAAATGGTAAATACACCGGGTGCCGGATCAAGGAACCGGAAAAAGATCAGCTCCTCACCGGAGCGCTGCTCCACCAGAATGTGTCCCACCTGTACTTTTGTGCTTTCGTAGACAAATGAAAACTCCCGTACATCCCGCTCCCGGAAATCCACCTGCGGTGTCACCTCCCCTCCCGGCGTGCGGATGGTAATGGCATGCCGGTTCGGAATCTTTCCCCAAAGCTCCATGGTAAAACCGTTTTCCCGCTCATCGACGCGGATCTCTACAGATTCCGTCTGCCCTGCACGTGAGCCTCCCTCATAGTGATGCGCAGCATTTCCCTCGTTTCCGGCACAGCAGATCACGCAGCGGCTTCTGCGCAGTGCAATACTGCTTAAGTAGTCAGCAAGCACTGAATGTCCCTCATGGTCTCCCATGGAGGTTCCCATTCCCATACAGATAATGAGCGGCCGGTACAGGGAAATCGCATAGCTTTCCAGATAACGGATTGCTACCAGCAGATCGCTTTCCGCATAGCACTCCGTTTCCTGCGATACTCCATAGAATTCCTTTAAATAAGGCTTTGCCTGCCGGAGTTTTACCATGACAAGATCGGCATCCGCAGCTCCCGAAGCAAAGCTTAAGCCTTCATTTAAAAGGCTCCCGGCTGCCACACTGGCAAGCGCAGTTCCGTGTCCGTTTTCATCCACACTCGGTACAATACTTAGGGGATCTTCGCTTTGCAGGGCGGCATTGATAACATCCCTCCGGTACTCCGTTCCATAATAAATTCCGGCAGGCGGCTCTCCCTCCTGTATCGTCTGATCCCAGATTCCCAAAAGGCGCGTGCCACCGTCTTCGTTTAAAAAGACCGGATTCTGATAGTCAATCCCGGTATCCAAAAATCCCACCACAACACCTCTTCCGGTCAGACTAAGCGGTGGACGGGAAACTGCAGTAATTCCGCTTACAAGCAAAGGCGCCGGATCAAACGTATCCTGCATCAGTCCATACAGCTTTGGTATCGACTCATAAGGATACATCCCTCCGACGCTCAAAGGCGGAAATTTATTCCGCTCAATATAGGCAATTCCAATTTCTCCGCCCACCGGCTGGTAGACATAGGCAGGAGCACTCGCCCGTAATTCTTCCAGTAACACATAATCGGCTACAATATCGTAAAAATCATTGGATATGATTTTCTCGCGATTGGTCATTTCTTATTCCTGAGGCTTTTCTTCTATCATATGCATGGGAAGCTCTGCCTGATTCCGGATTTCAATCCTGGGTCCTCCCGTTCCTTCAATGTATTCCCGCGTAATGGTAACGGTTCCAATATTATCATCCTTCGGAATTTCATACATAATATCCAGCATAAACTCTTCGATGATTGCACGCAGCGCCCGAGCTCCGGTATCGCGCTCCATTGCCTTGTCCGCGATAGCTTCCAGTGCTTCCTGATCAAACTTAAGCTGCACCTCATCCAGCTCCAGGAGCTTCTGATACTGCTTTAGGATCGCATTCTTCGGCTCCATCAGGATCTTCACAAGCATATCCCGGTCAAGCGCCTTCAATGTATAGATCACCGGCAGACGTCCAAGGAACTCCGGAATCATACCGAATTTTTTCAGATCCTCGACTGTCACCCGGGATAACAGATCCCTGTCGTTATCAAACCGATCCTTTAATTCCGCATTGAAACCAATGGAGGTCTGCTTCGTCAGACGCTGCTTGATGATTTCTTCCAGATCCGGGAATGCACCTCCACAGATGAAGAGGATATTCCGTGTATTAATCGTAGCAAGCGGAACCATCGCATTCTTGCTGTTTGCTCCAACCGGCACTTCCACATCAGCACCCTCTAAGAGACGCAGCATCCCCTGCTGTACACTTTCCCCGCTCACATCACGGCTGTTCGTATTTTTCTTCTTGGCAATCTTATCAATTTCATCAATAAAGACAATTCCACGTTCTGCTCTTTCCACATCATTATCTGCGGCAGCCAGAAGCTTACTGATCACACTTTCAATATCATCACCAATGTATCCGGCTTCGGTTAAAGAGGTCGCATCAGCAAGCGCAAGCGGCACGTCCAGAAGACGGGCCAGCGTCTTTACCAGATAGGTTTTACCGGAACCGGTAGGTCCGATCATCAGCATATTGGATTTCTCAATCTCAATGTCATCCATCGTTCCGGTAGCTACACGTTTATAATGATTATAAACTGCTACTGAAATCACCTTCTTTGCATGCTCCTGTCCGATCACGTATTCATCCAGACTCGCCTTGATCTGGTGCGGTGCCGGAATCTTATGAATATCCAGTACCGGCTCTTCCCCGTTCTTCGGCTTCTTCTTTTTGAGCCTCTGCTTATTCGGAATTCCTCCCTCGCCCTGCAAATCATTGATATTGACAAAGCGGATATTGGGGAACCCCTGTCCCATGGACTTGTTCAGATCGTCCATCATGGAAGGATTATTCAGCATTCCCATATAGTCAAACTGGCTGACTGTATCCATGGTCTTGTGCATACAGTCACTACAGACCGTAATATTATTCGGGAGCTTGAACATCTTGCCCGCCTTGCTCTCCGGACGGCGGCAGATAAAGCAGACATCCTCATATTCGCTTTTCTTCTTCGCATCTTCCGTGTCGTTTGAGTCAGAAGCGTCTTCTGCCTCTGTTTCGGTTACAGAAGAAGCATCCTCCTTTTCTGCCACAATCGTTTTTTCTGCATCCGTTACTTCCTTATAGCGGTCCGGATCCTGTTCCTTCCGGTTTGATTCTATATTTTCAGGACCTTTGCTGTCCTGATCCCAATCCTTTCTGTCAAAATCTGACATTGCGGTCTCCTGCCTTTCTTTCTCATATCTATTATTCTTGTACTTATTACTCTTGTACTTGTGTAAGGTACGGATTGCTCCGTACTTCGTACTCCCGCAATCCTGAAAGCATTCGAAATCCGCTGATTTTCTTTGAAAATCGCTCCTTTCTCATGTTTCCTGACTGCCAAATATAAGTACCTCCTCATGCGGGCATGGTCGGTACTTATAACTGGCAGTCTACCTTACACGATTCTTCTCACGGCCAGAATCTCACGATAGGTCGCTGCGGTAATTTTAATCCCGGTACGCTGGGTACTTGCATGTACAATCTGTCCGTTTCCAATATATATTCCAACATGTCCTGCATAGCACATAATATCTCCCGGCTGTGCATTGGCATACGAAACCTCGGTTCCTGTATTTCGAAGCGACCCTGAGGTTCTCGGAACGCTGTATCCAAAGTCCTTATATCCCCGCCACACGAATCCGGAGCAGTCAGCACCCTCCGTCAGACTGGTTCCTCCCGGCACATAAGGATTGCCGATAAACTGACACGCATAATTGGCAATCTGCTGACCCTTGCTTCCTGAACCACTGTAGCTGCCGGCAGATGCATAATTTCCTGAAGAGCTTCCCGAAGAACTACCGGATGAACTACTGCCTGAGGAGCTTTCCGAAGCCTCCTGCTGCGCCTGACGCCGCAGTGCTTCCTCCTGTGCTTTTCGCGCTTCTTCCTCTGCTTTCTTTGCAGCCTCAATCTCGGACTGCTTCTGATCACTTTCCTTCTGCAGACGCTTGATTTCATCATTCTGCTTCCGGACATTTGCCATATAAACGGCAGCTTCCTGCTTTGCCCTGGCAAGCTGGGACGAATAATCGTCATACTCTGCCTGCTTCTGATCGAGGATCACCTGCAGGGATTCCTGTTCCTCCTCCAGCTCATGCTGCTGTGCTTCCAGCTCTGCCTTTTCGTTTTCCAGCTGCTCTTTTAGTGCTTCAACTTCCTGTCTGGCCTGCTGATATTCTTCTAAAAGCTTACGGTCATAATCATATAGCTTCTCAAAATATTCGGTTTTATTAATTGCTTCGCCAATACTATGACTTTCAAACAAAAGCTGCAGATAGGTCGTATCTCCCTTTTCATAAAGATACTTAATGCGGACCTTCATGGCATCATACTGCGCCTGCTCGGTTGCCCTGGCTGCCTCATATTCTGCCGTTGTCTCTTCAATGGCTTCCTCCTTGGCAGCAAGCTCCTCCTGAATCATATCAATGCTTGCCAGTACCTCCACCAGCTCATTGTCCACCTCTTCGATTTCCGCACCGACCGCATCTACATTTCCCTGAATGTTATTTACTTTACCGGAAGCCTCATTCAGTCTCTGCTGTTCCTGCTTTTTCTTCTGTTCGGCCTCCTGCTTCTGTCTTTCAATTTCTTCCTGCTGCTTTTGCAAATCAGAAATAGTGGCAGCACACACCGGTTCTACCACTAAAAACATGATCAGACATGACATTACTATTGCTAATAAGCGTCTCGCTGTTTTCTTCATCTGCATCAAATTCTTTCACTAAATCTGATTATTCGTTACTGTTCACTCCTGAATCATGTTCTTACGCAGCCCGGCAACAAGTGTCAGGCTGCTGCATGAACTGTAACGATTATTCTTCTGCTGTTACTGCATTCTCCGCAAGGAAATCACACACCTTCATGGTTAAGAGATATTCCCTGTAGGCCTCTTCATCAATGGACTCCATCATGGATGCCACTTCATCATCCGTTGCGTCTGCCCCGAGAGAAGCACGGATATCCTCTGTCACCTCTTCATCGGTCACGGTAATATTTTCCTTTTCTGCAATGGCTGCCAGAATCATATACTGGTTTGCCACATCCTGAGAATAGGTACGCAGTGTTTCCTCATAGTTATCGGCTGTACCACCGTAAACTGCTGCTACAAAAGCACCGGCATCCATTCCATAGGCACCGGCCTGTGCAGTCACGTTACTGATCAGGGTTTGATTCATACGATCCACCATTCCGGACGGTGCATCCTTAATGGTTGAACTCTGCTTAAGGGTATCAATCAGCTCGGCTGCCACCTGGCTGTTATAAGTCTCCTTGGCAGACTGCTCCAGCTCTTCCCTGGCCTTCTCGCGGTCATAGGTGCTGATGGAATTTACGGTAACTGCAAATACCACATCCTTACCGGCCATCTCTTCATAATAATTCTCCGGGAAGGTAAGAGCGATATCCTTCGTTTCACCGACCTTCATATCTACAACCCCTTCTTCAAATCCGGGGACAAAGGAACCGGAACCGATCAGCAGATCATAGCCTGCACCGCTTCCCCCTTCAAATTCTTCTCCATCCATCGTTCCTACAAAGTCAATGTTCGCAAGATCTCCGACCTCTACCACATCACGATCCCCGACCGGAACCTTGCAGTCATCACTAAGCTCAGAATTCATAATCGCCGTGTCGATGTCATCATCGGTAACCTCCGGTGCTGCAATCGTTGTCGGTAATCCGGTATAATCTCCAAGCGTAACATACTTGTCCGGCTTAAAATCCTTTAAATATACAAGCTCACTGGGATCCTTTCCACATGCTGTCATGGAAAACAGCATTGCTCCCGTAAGCATAAGTGCCATCAATCTGTTCTTTTTCATTCTCCTCAACTCCTCAAAAAAATTTATTACTGTTCACTCGTACCTCGTTCCATCCTGTCAACTTTACCATATTTTAAGGTTTAAAGCAATGGGGACAGCAGCCGGCTGACCTGTTCCTTAAACCGGATAAAAAGCCCGCGGCTCTGATATTTATTCTTGGTAAGAAGCCTGGACTGCTCTATATCCTGCCTGAAAAATTCCACCATCTGTTTTGCCTTCTCTTCATCATAGACAATGGCATTGACCTCAAAGTCAAGCTCAAACGACCGGATATCCATGTTGGCTGTTCCATAGCAGAACACCATATCATCGACAATGATGCCCTTTGCATGCAGAAATCCGTTTTCATAGGTATAGCAGTTCGCACCCTCTAAAACAAGCTCGCCGACATAGGAATAGGTTGCCCAGTAAACAAACGGATGATCCGGCTTACACGGAATCATAATATTTACCTCCACACCGGAATGAATGGCAATCTGCAGTGCAGTCATCATGGATTCATCCGGGATAAAATACGGAGTCTGGATATAAATGCTCTTACGCGCCTTATGAATCATACGCACATAGGTATTACGGATATATTCATCATGGGAGTCAGGTCCGCTTGTAATAATCTGAATGGGAGATCTGCCCGTATGTTCCATTTTGAGATTATCCATATAATCCTCATAGGAAAGAAGGCGCTTGCGGTCTGCAAAGTTCCAGTCCAGAATAAACCGGGCTTCCAAAGCTGTCACACTTGAACCGGTAATCCGCATGTGCGTATCCCGCCAGTGCCCGAATTTAGGATCCTTGTCAATATATTCCTTACCAATGTTAAAGCCGCCCACATATCCGATGCAGTCATCGATTACCACGATCTTACGGTGATTCCGGTAATTGATCCGAAGATGCAGCCTGCCAACCAGGGCCGGAAAGAACTCGGTACACTGAATGCCTTCCTTTTCCAGCTGCTTCCAGATTTTCTTACGCATCTTCCAGCAGCCCATGGAATCATAAAGAATGCGTACTTTAACGCCCTCCTTTACCTTTTCCTTCAAAATCTCCACAATGCTCCGGAACAGCTCATCGTTCTTAATAATATAATACTGGATATGAATGGACTTCTTCGCATTCCGCATATCCTCCTTAAGGGCTGCAAACTTATCCTCCCCATTCACAAAAAATTCCACGTTATTGTCATCGGTCAGCATGGCACTCGTGGTATGCAGATGATACATCACAAGATCCGAATAATCTGTAACACCCGGATATTTTTGCTTCAGCTCCTGACTTCGGATCATCAGCTCCTGACGCCGGATCGCATTTGCCAGACGGTCTTCGATCTCCTTGGTACGGAACATTTTCCTCTTGTGCATATCTGCCCCAATCAGCAGGTAAAACACAAATCCCAGCACCGGAATGAAATACAGGATCAGAAGCCAGGCCCACACGGATTTGGGATTTCGCCGCTGAAAAAAGACCACCACAATACTCAGAAGCACATTGATGATCAGAAGATGCGAAAATATAAAGGAAATACTATCATGCAAAATCTGCAAAGCCGTTGCCATTTTTGTTGCCTTTCACATTCGTTTTGATTTTATTTAATATTGTAATGGAAAAACTGGACTATTTCAATAAACAATGCTAAAATATTCTTTGCATAACCTTTTTGGATTAGCATAAAGGAGGGTTTCCCGTGAACACAGTTACTATTGTATTATTGGTCATTCTGGCAATTTTAATTATTGCTGTGGTTGCGCTCTATTTCTTAGGTAAGAAGGCCCAGAAGCGTCAGGCCGAGCAGCAGCAGCAGATTGATGCCATGAAGCAGACCGTTTCCATGCTGATCATCGATAAGAAACGCATGAAACTCAAGGATTCCGGACTTCCCCAGGCCGTTATTGAACAGGCACCGAAGCTGATGCGTTCTTCCAAGCTTCCCATTGTGAAAGCAAAGGTCGGACCGCAGGTCATGTCTTTAGTATGCGAAGAGAAGATCTTCGATTCTGTTCCGGTCAAGAAAGAAGTCAAAGCCGTAATCAGCGGTATTTACATCACTGATGTAAAGGGATTACATGGTAAGCCGGTTGTTACTCCCAAAAAGAAAAAGGGATGGCTTGCACGTACCACCGAAAAATTACAAGAAAAAGCTGGAGCTAAGCCTGTTAAGTAAACAGCTTAGCTCCTTCCTTTTTGGGATAAATCTTCATATCAATCTTACAGTTCGCCAGATGCTGGTAATTGGCTTCAAGCGAATAATCCACATGAACATGGATTTTGTTCTCTTCCTCGGATACTTCAATCTTTTCCGTATCAATTCCGATCAGAATATCTCCAAATGGCGTATGATAAGTCGTCATATTCTTCTTCTGCTCTTCAAACAGCATATGTACATTGACTGCTCCCCGCTTGGTTACCTCAAGACACGAACCGTCAAACTTGAAAATATTCTTTGTCGCCTCTTCAAAGCCTTCCATAACCTCATCATATACAATATAATGATGGTCATTACGAAGATAATATTCTGCTGCCATGATAGTTTCCAGCTCTTCCTGGTCCTCCTGGCTCATCTGCAGCCCCTTTAATGAAAATAAAATTTCCTTTTCCATTTTTACTTTTCTTCCTTATTTTCTTTAACTGCCCAGAACTCTATTCACAAAACTGCCCCTGATAATCCTCAATCGGAACCACCTTTGCCGACAGAATTCCATATTTGATAATGGAATTGGCAAATATCTTAAATTTCTCTGCACCATCGCTGACAAAGAACCGGTACTGCTCCTCTCCCAGCCGGTGGGTTTCGTCATTTAAAAGATCCTTTTCCTGCAAAAGCTCCTTTAACTCCCTCGCCGTCTCATACGCCGGATTTACAAGTGTTACCTGATCACCCATGATTCTGCCAATCGTATTACGGATCAGCGGATAATGCGTACAGCCAAGAATCAGGGTATCAATTCCGATATCAATGAGCTCTGCCAGATATCTTCTGGCAATTTCATCCGTGACCGGATCCTCCCACAGACCTTCCTCTGCAAGCGGTACAAATAACGGACAGGCCTTTCCGATCACGGTCGCCTGTGTATTGATTTTCTTTATGTAATCGGCGTAAATGTGACTGTTGATCGTTCCTTCCGTCGCAATGACGCCAACCTTTCCATTCTGGGTCACCTGTGCGGCCACCTTTGCGCCCGGACGTACCACCCCGATGATCGGGATATCAATTTCTTTTTCAATGTCCGGAAGGGCATAGGCACTTGCCGTATTGCAGGCGATTACGATTGCTTTTACTTCCTGTGTTTTTAGAAACCGCACAATCTGCCTTGAAAACCGCAGTACGGTATCTTTTGATTTATTTCCGTATGGAACTCTTGCTGTATCTCCAAAATAAATAATCTTTTCATTGGGAATCTGGTGCATGATTTCCTTCATCACCGTAAGTCCGCCCACACCGGAATCAAACACTCCGATGGGTGCATTTTTGTTTGTCATCAAAGACCTCCTGAATTTAAGAAGGATGCTGCCACTGTCCACTCTTTTATATGCATGGCAATATAACTCTTCACCTGTGCATCCTCTGTCAGGGATAGCTCCGGATAAAGGAATCCCCAGAAGCTCACCATTCCTGCAAGCAGGATGGCTGCCTCAATTATCCTTCTCCCGGCACATCCCTTTCGAATGTTTCTGCTTTCCTTCTGCTCTATTTTCATTGGAACACTCTGTTGTTCCATCAACCGGTCTGTCATATATTCTCCCCTTTCACGGCAAATGGATAGCTGTTCATACAGCCACACCAGATCATTTGCCACAGTAAAGAGTGTAACCGGCTTCTTTGTTCTTTAAACATAAAAGCCCCGGGATTTTAAACAAGAATACTCTGATTTTCCAGACGGATCTGCCGGATAATCGAATTCTCCTGATTATCAATATGCTTCTTTGCCGCTTCCGATGCCTTCTTTTTATCCCGCTGCAGAATGCATTCCAGAATTTCCCGATGCTCTTCTACCAGCTTCTCATGCTGGCTGATATCTTTAAGATAAACGAAACGGTAACGGTACATCTGCTCAGCAAGATGATTGACTAACTGCTGCAGGCGTTGATTTCCGGTTGCCCGCACAATGATATCGTGATATGCCACGTCAGCCTTCGCAATTGCTGTTGTGTCCTTGCTGTGCGTTGCTTCTTCAAACTGATGGCAGGCCTTTTTTAAGTGTTCAAGCTCCTCTTCCGAAATCCGTTCACAGGCAAGCTCCACACTTAAAACATCCAGGGCACGCCGCACTTCCAATACATCCTGCAAACTTCGCTCCGTGATCTTCGCCACCTCTGCGCCACGGCGCGGCACCATCGTCACAAGCCCTTCCTGCTCAAGCTTATGAATCGCTTCACGAATCGGAGTCCGGCTTACTCCCAGCTTATTTGCAAGATGCACTTCCATCAGCCGGTCTCCCGGCTTCAGCTGACCTGTAAGAATTGCCTTACGCAGGGTGTTAAACACTACTTCCCGCAGGGGTAGAAATTCATTCATATCAATGTCAAACTGGCTCTCCATAGGTTGTCCTGTTACATCCTTTCCTTAAAAAACACAGGTCAATGGGTTACATTATAATTAATAATGATTCCAAACAGTTACTATAATGATACGTTTACAAATGTTGTCACATAGATCTGATTACTCAATTTTAACTCACGGATCCTGTCTGCTGCCTTCTGTGCCCTATCCTCTTCCTCAAAGATTCCAAATACGGTCGGCCCGGATCCACTCATCAAAGCATTGAGAGCTCCTTCTTCACGCATCTTCTCCTTAAGCTCCGAAATGACAGGATAGGTCTTTTCGGTAACGGTTTCCAGTACGTTTTCCATACGAGCGGTAATTCCGTGGAGATCTCCGTTCCGGATCGCCTCTACCATACCGTCAATATCCGGATGCTTCTGCAGGGTATCCGCATGAAGATTTTCATAAACAAACTTCGTGGAAACGCTGATATCCGGCTTGGCAATCAGAATATAGGCATGGGGCGGTGCCGGAAGCGGTGTCAGAATCTCTCCGATCCCTTCCGAAAGTGCCGTTCCTCCCATAATGCAGTAGGGAATATCTGCGCCCAGCTTTACAGAAAGCTCCTGCATCTTCTCCCTGCTCATGGAAAGCTGCCAGAGTTCATTCAATCCATGAAAAACGGCTGCCGCATCGGTACTTCCACCTGCCATTCCGGCTGCAATCGGAATATTTTTCTGCAGGGTAATCTTTACCCCACGGTCAATTCCATATTCTCTGCGGATACACTCTGCTGCCTTATAAATGAGATTATCCTTCGCATCCTCCGGCAGAAGCGGATTGTCGTTCGATACAAGAATAATTTCTTTTCCTCCGGTTTCTTCAAAACGTAATTCATCATGCAGCGAAATGGTCTGCATAATCATTTTTACTTCATGGTATCCATCCGGGCGTCTGCGTACCACATCCAGTCCCAGATTGATCTTGGCATAGGCCTTCCTGATGATCTGTTTCATGCTTGTTCTTCTTTCTGTATTGTGTATACAAGGATGTACTTAATTATATACAAGGATGGAGGGTTCGTCAATATGCCGGGCGTTTCATTGCTTTCATTTACGTAACAGTTCAGCCATGGCCATTCATAAGCTGCCGGATTGTACAGATTGGCTAACAAATATACGTGCTTACCGGCAACTTATTTCATGTCGGGCGTCCGCCCTATAGAAACGATTGTATAAGCTGCCCTTAGTGAGCAAGCTTTCACGGTCATCTTACACAATCGTTTCTGCATGGCTGAACTGTTACTCATTTACTTCTCAAATCTGTTCCAATAATCTTCAAAATTAATTTTCTGATAAAGTGTATATAATCCCTCATCACTTAATTCATCATAAAGCTTTTTAAATCCTTTTTTCTCATAAAATTTATCATACATACATCCCCGACATTCTACAATGAGCAGATTGCCACCCACCACTCTAGCTGCAATACTGATTGCATGATAGCATTCATCTAAAATCTGCTGCCCACTTAACTCCTTTCCGGAGTAAGCATCACATCTTCCTAATTGTCCAATTAAATATGAGGGAATTGAATTAAGAGAATCTCGCCCGGGATATGCTCCAAGCATTTTACGTTTTTTCTTACCAGATAATTGTGAAATATCGATCGAATTCTGTGCTATTGTGAAGTATGCTGCAACAACAAACTTTCCTTCGTTCTTAAGCTTATCTTCATCAATAATCAAATGGGTTTTTCCATAATTTGTTTTTTCATATGGAATTGCTTTCTGTATTAAAAAGTTCTCTAAGTCAGTTTCACGTTGACAAGAGAACTCTTTAAAAGCCTGTTCAATTAATTGTACATCATACTCTTTATTAAGTATTTCTCCCAATGGTATTACTTTATAATTTATCACTATTTATTTAATGCCCTCGACAATCTCTGTCGTAATTCTTCTTCCTGTGATAGATGAACTGCATTAGTGTGAAAACTTTGATGCAATGTGGGAGTCACTGCCTGAGACATCGCGTTTACAAATTCTGTTGCTTTTTCCTGATTTACTGCAAACTGCTTACTAAACGTTGATGTTGCCATTCATTCCACCTCCTGTCACGATTTATCAGAATATTATTTACAACTTTACTGTTCTTAATCATATTGTACCATACCATGTCAAGCACTATATATGGTATTTGTAAATTTTCTAACCCAAAACCGACCCTCCATATATAGATAAAAATCCATATACGAAAAGCCGGTTTCTTCTAATTCACTACCTATTCAAACTAACCTCTGCATCCTGTCATTTAGTTAGCAGTATCAAGTCCTGCTTCCTTAGCTAGCTTGTCAAAACCTTCCATAACAGCATCATAGGTCTTCTGGGAAATCTCCGGAAGCTTACCGCCCCAGGTCTTCTCAGCCTGTTCGTAACCTTTCTTGAATGCATTACGCATCTCTTCGATCTTGCCCGGATCACCACCTGTTAAAGCAGTCGCAAAATCAAGGATACGGCTGGATGTCTGGGAAACGCCCCAATAACCATCTTCCGCAATATCGGCCTGTGCCTGTGCTTTAGTAGCAGCATCTACGGTGAAGTTGCCACTGGATAATACACTCCAGATGTCATTGGCCTTACCATAGGTCTCTCCCTGCTTGGTCATCATCTTTTCTACAAGACTGCGAAGCTGTTCGGTTCTGGCATCGGCATCTGCTTTCATCTTTGCGATGGTTGCAGTATCCGGCTTGTAGGTCTTTTTCGTAGAAGCCGCTGCGATCTCCTTAGAAGGCTCATATATGGCACCGGCATCGGTTGTTGTATTTGTTTTCTTTTCTGTGTCTTTCGTTGCTACGGTTGTTGATTTGGCAGAAGCAGCTGCATACGCGCTGTATGCTTCCGATCCTGATGTAATTCCATTTACACTCATTGAAAATCCCTCCCTGGTTTTAAAATGATGATAATAATACTTATCTCATCTATATCATCGGCCAGCCGGAACAAAAAGTAAACCCCTGATTCTAAAAATTAAGCAAATTAAGCAAATAAATTTACTTTAAAAGAAACCGCTGCTTTCATTCTCAGCTTTTTCTGAAAACGAAAGTCCGGTTTCTTTTATTTTACTTCATTAATTTCATATTTTTATTTCACAATCAGGATTTTCTCCCCCGGACGGACCTCCTGCGAGGTCAGGTTATTCGTCTGCATCAGGGTTTCGATCGAAACATAATACCGCTTTCCGATATCCCACAGACTCTCTCCGTCCTTCATCCGGTAGACCGCGATTCCCGGAAGCGCCGACTGCTTCTCCAAATCAAGCGGAGAAAGTGTAATCTGCTCTGCCACCTGTTCCTCCCAGGCTGCAAAAAGATCCCCGCGGAATAAAATCACACATTTTACATCCACTTCGTCCGTATCAATCACCGATACGGCAATCTGCTCCATCTGCGGCTGCACGAAGCTGATCGTTCCCGGCATCATTCCTTCTGCCTCTAAAAGATACTCAAACGGAACTTCCCCGCGGATCACTCCGAACCGCTTATCCTCATTACTGTCTTCATACAGAATCCGCAGCTTTATCTGACCGCTTAAACGGATTCCGTTCTCTGTTTCCTCCTGCTCATCCAGAATCAGATCTCCCGTCGTATGGATTACCCGGTAAATACCAGCACCTTCCTGACCTGCCTTAAAGTGTCCGGAAACCTTGCATTTTCCATTTGCCCTTGCCAGAAGCCTGCGGAAGGTAATGGGCTTACTGCTTTCCTCTACCTCATTGGATACCCCATATACGTCCCCGATCATTTCCACGTTTTCTTCTTCGTAAATGCAATAGAATATCCGGATTCCCAGATCCGCAAAAAGAATCCTCTCTTCACCGTCATAATCCGGCCGGATGGACAGCTCACCGTTTTCTACTTCATATTCAATCACCGGAATCATTCCCTCCCGGCAGCCGGGACACTCCACACTTCCGGAAAAGGGCACCGCTGTCTCATAATGATAAAGCTCCTCCTTTTCTCCGTCTCCTGCATACATGCAGAACACCTTCAGTTCTCCCTGTACCGCAATTTTATCATCCAGAATCCGGAAATCCAGATTCACCGGCTCTGCATCCCAATATACCAGACTCCTGATATTCGGAAAGCTTCCCGGAATTTCAATCTCTTCCTTAATCGGGAAAATATCCTGATTCTTCATCGCAAGCGTTGCTATTTCCACAGATCTGCGACGGTATTCCACCTGTTCGTCACCCGATAAAGCAACCGGAATGTCTTCTTCCATCACCTCTTCGCGCACTGCATGAATAACCATAATCGCACGTACACTGAGCTTTCTTGAATTAATCAGGGAAATTCCAAGCTCCTCTAAAACTGCCTTCACATGTACATGCTCGCCTGCACGAAGTCCCTCCATCTGCAGCTTTTCTTCAAATGGGATGCTGCCCTCCATCTGAGAGACCGGAATTCCGTCCCGGTTTCCTTCGGTCAGATACAAAGCCTTGAAATGCAGTTTTCCTTTAACAGTTACTGCATCTTCAAAAGAGCTGACCTCCTCTATTGTAATTTTTCCTCTATCCAAAAGAAGTTTATCCGCATCTTTATTGGTGTCCGGAATGATCACATTGTCTTCCAGCACAACCTGCTTCGACGCATGAAGCCTGGGTGTTTCCATATGTAAGGAACGCTTTTGAAGCTCCATAAAAATCCCTCCGTAGGTTTACTTATTCACATTGTATTCCTACGGAGGGTTGTTTATTCACAAAGTTCGTAACTATTCAAAGCTATGCAATTTGTGTCAATATGTCTGTTACGATCCTTGAAATTTTTTTAATTCACAGCTCCAATCAGCTCATGAATATCTTCTACGCCATACTTTGTCATATACTGTTCGATTCCTTCTGTGATCTCAACAGTTGCATATGGATTCATAAAGTTCACCGCCCCGACAGAAACGGCTGTTGCTCCGGCAAGCAGGAATTCGATCGCATCCTCGGCTGTTGCAATGCCGCCCATACCAATCACCGGGATTTTAACCGCATGGGAGGCCTGATAAACCATACGCACTGCGACCGGCTTGATCGCAGGACCGGACATGCCGCCCGTCCTGTTCGCCAGTGCAAAGGTTCTTTTATGAATGTCAATCTTCATTCCTGTGATCGTATTAATCAGGGAAATCGCATCTGCCCCTGCTGCCTCTGCTGCCTTTGCCATCTCGGTAATATCCGTTACATTCGGACTCAGCTTCATAATAATCGGCTTCCTGGCCTCATTTTTAATCTTCGAGGTAATATCAAACAGGCAGTCTGCCTTCTGTCCAAAGGCAATCGCACCCTCCTTGACATTTGGACAGGACACATTAATCTCCAGCATATCTGCCGCACTGTCATTTAGCTTTTCCACAACCTCCAGATAATCTTCCACGGTTTTTCCACAGACATTTACGATAATCTTCGTGTCATAATGCTGTAAAAAAGGAATATCCCGCTTTAAAAACACATCAATTCCCGGATTTTGTAATCCGATGGCATTCAGCATCCCACCGTAAACCTCGGCTACACGCGGTGTCGGATTGCCGGTCCACGGTACATTGGCAACTCCCTTCGTCACAACGGCTCCCAAACGGTTCAGATCTACGAAATCACCATATTCCATACCGGAGCCAAACGTTCCCGATGCCGTCATCACCGGATTTTTAAAGGTTACTCCTGCGATTGTTACACTTGTGTTCATTTAGATCTCAACCTCCTCAGCCAGAAATACAGGTCCCTCCGTGCAGATTCTTGCATTATGAACCTGTGAATGTTCGTCTTTCTTCGTCGTCCTGCACACACATCCAAGACAGGCTCCGATTCCACAGGCCATATGCTCTTCCAGTGAAATGTATGCCGGAATAGCCCGCTCCGAAGCCTCCTGCTTGATTGCCCGCAGCATCATCATCGGACCACACGCCATCATCACGGATGGCTGTACGCCGGTTTCCTTTAATGCAGTGAGGACATTGCCCTTCGTTCCTACACTGCCATCTTCGGTTGCCACATAAACCGTGCCGTATTTTTCAAAATCCTCCTTCAGGAACAGATTACTGTCGCGGTATCCGATAAAAACAGATGGCTTCCTTCCTGCTGCCGCAAGCTCCTTAGAAAGCTGCAGCATCGGCGGAATCCCGATTCCTCCGCCATACAGGGTGATCTCCGTAAACTCCGGATTCTTTGCAAGAAGCTCAGAAACCTTGTATCCGTTTCCGAGGATCCCCAGAATCTCTACCGTATCCCCCTTTTCAAAAGAAGAAAACTCCTTTGTACCCTTTCCTGCAACGCGGTATACCAGCCGCAGTGCCGTCTTGTCCTCATTGACCTCACAAATACTGATCGGACGTGGGAGAAGGGTTGCGGCATTTTTCGGATAAACTCCGATAAACTGACCGGCACCTGCCTCCTTCGCAAGCTCCGTTGCAAGCCACAGATCATAAATTCCTTCTGCCAGCATCTGCTGTGAAAGCACGATCGCTGTTTGTTTTGCTTTTTTACTCATAATTGCTTTTCCTTCAATGACTCCAAACCGGAACATTCATTGAATCTTTCCTTTCCCTGATTTCTTACATAAAACCACTGCTTCGCAGCGTAATTTATTCATATAATGCCTATTCAGATCCTCATTCGCAAAATTGCCTCCAAATAGCTTTCCTTTTGCTCATGCGGTTACTTCCGATATACCATCTGCCCGCCACAGATGGTCGCATGTACCACTCCCGGAAGCTCTTCCCCGATAAAAGGAGAATTTGCAGATTTTGATGCAAATTCCTGAACCCTCCAGGTTTCTTCCGGATCAAAAATCACCAGATCTGCCGTTTTCCCTTCCTCCAGCGTTCCTCCCTGCAAGCCATACAGTGCACAGGGTGCCGTACTCATTCTCTGTATCAGCTGCGGATAGGTAAGCCTTCCTTTCTGTACCAGTTCGCGGATCCCTAAAGACAGTGCTGTTTCCAGACCAATAATTCCACTCGGAGCCTCCGTAATCGGTTTTTCTTTCTCTTCTTTGCTGTGCGGCGCATGATCGGTTGCAATCAGATCAATTGTGCCATCCTGAAGTCCCTCTATAATTGCCTGCCGGTCCTCCTCTTCCCGAAGCGGTGGATTCATCTTTGCAAGCGTTCCCTTCGCAATGACCGCATCCTCCGTCAGGGTAAAATGATGTGGGGTTGCCTCTGCGTGGACATCTGCACCTGCAGCCTTGCCCTTTCTGACAAGCTCTACCCCCTCTTTCGTACTGATATGCTGGATCACAACCGTTGCTCCCGTCTGAAGTGCCAGCCGGATATCTCTCTCAATCATGGTGATCTCCGCATCCCGCTTCGATCCTCCTATTCCATAAAAGGCTGCTGCCTTACCGGCATTCACACCATTATTCTGAATATACTCCGGATCTTCTTCATGGAAGCTGATCGGCTTATGGTAAAAGGCTGCCTGCTCCATCGCCTTTGTGACCATCTCTTCCGACAGGATCGGAACACCATCATCCGTGAAGCCTACTGCTCCTGCCTCACTTAACTGTTCCATATTCACAAGCTCTTTTCCGGCCATTCCCATGGTCACATTCGCACAACTGTGAATATGGATTCCGGTCTGTGCCCCCTTTTGAAGAACATATTGCAGGGTCTCCACCTGATCGACACACGGCTTTGTATTTGCCATCAGCACGATCTGCGTGTAGCCGCCCTTCTTCGCGGCCTGCGCTCCCGACAGAATATCCTCCTTATATGTAAATCCCGGATCCCGAAAATGCACATGCGTATCCGCAAGCCCCGGTGCAATCAGCATTCCCTTTGCATCCAAAACCTCGGATCCGCTTTCTACCTCCACATCGGTACGTCCGTTTTTCTTCTCTCCGCAGCTGCAACTCTCATCCGAAGAGTTCTCACGCCTTCTTACAATCCTTGCAATCACGCCATCCTTAACATACAGATCTGCCGGATATACCGCATCTCCTATAGGATCTATGATCTTACCATTCTTAATTATCAGCATATAATTCCTCTCTATCGTTTTTCTTTTTATGTCCTATCCATTAGTAGCCGTTCAGCCATGACCATTCATAAGCTGCCGGTTTGTACAGATTGCCTAACAAATATACGTGTTTTCCGGCAGCTTATTTCATGTCGGGCGTCCGCCCTATAGAAATAATTGTATAAGCTACACTTAGTGAGCAAGCTCCCACGGTCATCTTATACAATCATTTCTGCATGGCTGAACTATTATATCATTATATCATAACATGCGATTTCGAAACATAAAATAAACCAATTCTTAATTTTAATTTCGAGGTTTTCCATGAAAAACTTGATTCTTTTCCACTCCTTTCCAAATAAAATGCTTCCAAGGCTTCTTTCCGTGTTTTGCCTGCTTGTCCTTTTGTTCATGACTGCCTGTGCAGGCAAGAACCAGAAGGATTCCCTCGCCCGGATCAAAAATCTGGAATTCACTGTTTTGTCCGAAGATGCCATTCCGGAGGAAATGCAGAAGGTCATTCAGGAAAAACACCCCAATCCCTTCAAAATCACTTATTCTGACAATGGCTTTCTCTACATTGGAATTGGCTATGGTGAGCAGCCTGCCGGCGGCTTCGGTATCACCGTAAATGACCTCTATCTCACCGAAAACGCCATTTACTTTGACACTACACTCCTCGGTCCTTCTCCCGACAGTGAAGTTCCGGCCAACGACACCGCTTCCTATCCATATCTTGTCATAAAAACCGAGTATATCGATGAGCCAGTCGTTTTTAAATAACGTACAAAAAGGTAACAGTTCAGCCATGACCATTCATAAGCTGCACTTAGTGAGCAAGCTCCCACGGTCATCTTATACAATCATTTCTGCACGGCTGAACTGTTACACAAAAAGACCATGGCGCAAGCGGTGCATATACACCTGCTCACGCCACGGTCTTCTGTTGCAATTTTCTTTTATCAAATGCTTCAAACTTTTAGGGAGATTTACAATTTATTCTTTCCAATATTACCAATCTTTAATCACTGTTACGGATTTTTACTGGGCATTCATCTGTTTTCCAAGCGTAACCTGTACATCCTTGGACTGATATCCGGTCGGACTTCCCTGCATAATGGTCAGAGTCACAACATCACCGGCCTGGTAATAGTTCATCTCTTCCTTTAATTCTTCCATGGTTTCTACGGTTTCACCATTGATTGCAGTAATAATATCACCACGGACAAGTCCTGCTGCCGCAGCTCCTGAATTATCGGTTACAGAAGAAACGTAAACCCCCATCGGGATTCCATAGACCTCGGAATACTGCGCTTCGACATTCACACCGGTAATACCGAGAACGCCCTTATTGGCTTCATCCACCTTCAGCCTTGTTTCCTTTTGCATCAGTTCTTCAATGATCGGCTTTGCATCGGAAATCGGAATTGCATAGCCCATACCTTCTACGGTGCTTCCACCAATCTTGTTGGAATTGATACCGATCACTTCACCTTTGGTATTCAGTAATGCACCACCGGAATTACCGGGGTTAATTGCTGCATCGGTCTGGATAAAGGTATTAATCTGGGAATCCCCGGTCTGACCCTCCAGTGAAGTAACAGCGATTGGACGATTCAAAGCACTGACAACACCGGTTGTTACGGACTGACCATAGCCTAACGCATTACCAATGGCGATAACAGGTTCACCTACCGTCAGATCATCCGAGCTTCCTAACGATGCAATTGAAATCTGGTTCAGGGTATCCTCCTTGATATCAGAGAGCTGGACTGCCAGTACTGCCAGATCCTTATCCGCATCGGTACCCTTGATCTGTGCCTGTACCTGTTCCTCGTCGTCAAACTGTACCGACAGGGTATCCGCAGATTCTACTACATGATAGTTTGTAACAATTAACAGCTCGCTGTCATTTTCACCAACAATGATGCCGGAGCCGGAGCTTACTGCTTCACTGCTGTATTCCTGTCCGAAAAATGTTCCACGCTGTACATAGGTATTGCTCACCGATACAACGGACGGCATCACTGCTTTTACCACCTGTGTAACATCCGTAACAACTGCCTCTGTCTGCGTCTGTGGTGCCAGATTATCCAATGTCTGTTTAATGCTGCCGGAGGATGCCTCTGCCGTATCGGAGCTGCTGTCCGGAAGCAGCACATCCTCTGCTGCATCTCCTGATCCGGAAGCCTCTGCTACGGTACTGTCACTGTCCTGTGTGGGATTTCCCACTATTGCGGAAAAAGCACTTTTGGCACGGGTAAATCCATCATGTACTGTATCCACTGCCAAAAAACCGATCCCTGCAAAGACACCAAATACCAGTCCACAGCACAGACCTGCTAAAACTTTTTTACCAAATCCACCGGATTGTTTTTTCTGTTTTACGGGTTTTGCCTGCTGATGATTCATCTGCGACTGCTGAAAATTGGTTGAAGAGGTCTGGTAATAATTGGTTCCCTGCGTTCCCGAAGAGGAATTCTGGTTCTGATTTACCTGCCCCTGATTCATCTGGTTCCGGTTTGTATAATAATCATTCGTATATCTGTTCTCATCCATGATAACTGCCTCCTTTATAAACCTTTCCTTAAAACCTTTCCTTTCTTCTATGATTCACAGTATAGGAAACAAATGTGTTAAAATTGTGTCTTAAATATGATCCTTTTGTGTAATCTAAAAATTCCGCATCCTCTTTCCTCGAAGATGCGGAATCAGGCTTCCTTACTCTACAGTTACCGATTTAGCAAGGTTACGGGGCTTATCAACATCAAGTCCCTTACCAATGGATACATAATAGGCAAACATCTGGAATGGAATAATCGCCAGTGAATTGGTGAAGTACCTGTTCGTCTGCGGAATATAAAGTACGTAATCGGCAGTATCCTCTATATCATCATGTCCGGTCGTTGTAAGTGCTAACACAAATGCGCCTCTGGACTTCACTTCACGGATGTTGCTGATAGTCTTTTTATACAGATCCTCCTGAGTCAGGGAGGCCATAACCAGTGTTCCATCCTCAATTAAGGAAATCGGACCATGCTTTAATTCACCTGCTGCGTAGGCCTCAGAATGCATATAGGTAATTTCCTTAAGCTTTAAAGAGCCCTCCATGGATAACGTATAATCCAGGCCTCTTCCGATAAAGAAAACGCTCTTTGCGGCCACATAACGGTTGGCAAACCGCTGAATCCTGGTCTTATTACCAAGAAGCAGTTCAATCTGCTCCGGCAGACGGCGGAGATCAAAAACAAGCTGCTGATACTCCTCTTCCGAAATTGTACCCTTAACTCTTGCAAACTTCATTGCCAGCAGATAAAGTGCAATCAGCTGTGCAGAATACGCTTTTGTGGACGCAACCGCAATTTCCGGTCCTGCCCAGGTATACATGACGCTGTCTGCTTCTCTTGCGATAGAGGATCCAACCACATTTACAATACCAAGCACCTTTGCTCCACGTGCCTTGGAATCGCGGAGTGCCTGCAGGGTATCGGCAGTTTCTCCGGACTGGCTGATGACAATCACCAGTGCTCCCTCTTCGATGATTGGATTCCGGTAACGAAATTCGGATGCCATATCCACCTCTACAGAAATCCGTGCCATGGATTCAATAACATATTTTGCCGTCATACCGGCATGATATGCGGTACCACATGCCACAATATGAATACGGGAAAGCTTCCTGATTTCTTCATCTGCCATATGAAGCTCTTCAATCTCCACATTGCCATCCTTCATATGCTTTTCAAAGGTCTCACGGACTGCTCTGGGCTGATCGTAGATCTCCTTTAACATGAAATGCTCATATCCGCCCTTTGCAACCGCTTCTGCATCCCAGTCCACATGGGAAGGTGTCTTCTGGATCTCTTCTTCGTCTACGGTATAGAAATGAATTTCATTTTCCTTTAATGCAACGACTTCCTGATTATCAATATAATAAACTTCCCTGGTATACTTCAAAATTGCGGGCACATCCGATGCAATAAAGCTTCCTTCACTGCTTGTTCCTACAATCAAAGGACAGTCCTTACGTACTGCAAAAATTTCCTCCGGATGATCTGCAAACAGAATGCCGAGAGCATAGGAACCTTCCACACGGTGAAGCACCTTCGTAATTGCTTCTAACGGATTTCCTTTATAATAGTAATCAATCAGCTGCACCAGAACTTCGGTATCGGTATCGGATACAAATTTGTAGCCACGATTTATAAGCCGCTGCTTTAACTGCTGATAGTTCTCGATAATTCCATTATGTACGACAGCAATCGTCCCATCCTGATTATCATGCGGATGCGCATTAATATCCGTTGGCTTTCCATGCGTTGCCCATCTGGTGTGTCCGATTCCGACACAGCCCGGCATCGTCTCTCCGCCTCTTGTCATATTCTCAAGCACCTGCAGTCTGCCTGCTGCTTTCTGAATATTAATCTTTTTTCCATCAAAAACTGCCATACCGGTTGAATCATAACCACGGTACTCCAGCTTTGCAAGTCCCTCTAAAATAATCGGAGCAGCCTGATGTTTCCCAATATAACCAACAATTCCACACATATCTGATCCTCCAAAATCAACTTAAATATACTTATATCATTTTTCAGCCTTGCTGACAACCCTCTTCCCGGTCAGCATTCACAGCATCAGTCCCAATAGCTATGGTTCATGCTGCACCGCTTTACGAACCATGCAGGGAATTTCTGATAACGTTTTCCTAGAAAATATCCGATGTATTTACATCCACTCTGCCAGATCAGCTTCACAATCAGCCAAGGCTTATGAAGCTTCAAAAGATACCGGCAGGTCTGTAAAACCAGTTTCCTGCCTTCAGATTCTGCCCGGATCCCGCTAAATTCCTCCGGAAACTGTGCATGCGATACGCCCAGATCGAAATTCCGGTAAAGCTGCTCCATTCCACTGTAATTGTGTGAATGAATCACCTCTGCCTTTGCCGTATAGGAAATCGCATATCCGGCATCAATCAGATGCCTTGCATAGATCATGTCCTCATTAAAAATCGTATGATCCGGAAATCCTCCCAAGGCGTCAAAATAACTTCTCCGGTAGGCTGCACACACATTGGAGGCAAAAAAGGTCTTAATACCAAGCTCCGGCAGATCCTTTGCAGTTTTAATCTTTGCCGTCTCCGGATAATTAAAGCTTCGCGTGTACCGCTCAATGATTCCGCAATCCGGATCCGGAAGCTGTCGTGCATAGGAAATCCCAATGCTTTCCGATAAAAAAGGCTTTAACAGCTCCTCCATCATCGTATTCCCTGCCGGTACCGCGTCATCGGTCATACAGACAAAGAACGGTGCATCACTTAGCGATACTCCATAATTCCGTGTTGCCCCATGGTTAAACTCTGCCTTACTAATATGGTACAGCTTAAGCCGCGGGCTCTGTGCCAGAAACTCTTCCTCCGGACTGAATTTCAGAAATTCCTCCCGCTCTGTATTAATCAGAATAATCCTCCGGGGAAGCAGGGATTGCGACAGAAGCGCATTGATCAGCCTTTTCAGTTTTTCATCCGGCCGGTACACCGGAATGATCACATCGTATATAAGCATCGTTTCCGTTCTCCTTACTCAAAAATGATCCACTGGATCATTTTCTCATATGCATGGTAACTCATATAAACGAAAAGGGTCTTTCACAAAGACCCTTTTCTATCTGTCTGTTTCTGTTTTCTTTGTTTTACCAATTATCAGCTCTGCATATACAAAACAGTCTTTATTTATTTCACATAACCATTTGTATCTGCCGCAATCTTCGCACTATATTCCTTAACTGCTGAAGAAGGTTCGTAATCCTTCTCATCAAACAGGAATTCATGCAGCCAGGTAACATTGGATTCCAGACTCCTTGGAACCACGCAGCTTCCCTTCTTACCGATACTACCTGTGGTCAGCATATCGGAATTCGGGAACCCTCCTTCATCCACGATATTATACTTACTGATATTTCCAAGAAGTGATACAATTTCAGAAATATCAAGAGACGTATATACCTTATCAAATACAGAGTTTGCAATCTTCTCAAGCTGTGCAGGAGATGCCTTCTTTGCTTCATCTGCAACCGCCTTTAATACACGACGCTGTCTTGCTGTACGCTCAAAATCGTTGCCTACATAACGGATACGGCAGTAAGCAGTTGCCTGCAGACCGTTTAACTTCTGGTATCCTGCCTGTGTTACCGGTGTGTAGCTTCCCTCTGCTGCGGTATAAGTCTTACCATCCTTCGTTGTACCGACAATACTGATCTGGTAATTATTCAGATGGGAAATTTCTTCTTCCTTAACATCAATATAAACACCGCCCAGTGCATCAATTGTCTCTGTGAGACCGCTGAATCCGACTGTTACGAAATCGGTAATGTTCATATCCAGGTTCATGTTCAGCATATTGATCGCCTGCATCGGTCCACCCTTTGCATAAGCAGCATTACATTTATTGTAGGTATCATTGCTTAAGTTCAGGTAGGTATCACGATATACGCTGACCAGCTTACAATCGCCGGTATCCAGATTAATGGAGGCAATCATAATGGTATCGCTCCGGGTATTCTTGGTCAGTGCTCCCTCTGTGGAGTCTACACCGAATAACGCAATGTTACGATACCCCTGCAGCACCGAGCCTTCCTGCTCCTGCAGCTTTTCAACCTCCGGATTGATGACAATGTCTTCCTCCGGCAGATCTACCTTACCAACCTTTTCCGTCTTTAAAACAGTCCATAATACCATAACCATGAGTAACAGAACCAGGATTTCTACAATAAATAAAATAATCTTGGAGGTTTTGTTCTTTTTCTTATGACTCTTACCATTTGAGGATTTCTTCGAAGGGGCACTCTTTTTTCCCCTGGAAGAACGGCTGTCTTCATAATAATCGTCTTCGTAATAGTCATCCTCATAGTAATCGTCTCTACGGGATGATGTTCTCTTCTGTGAAGAGCTGCGTGCAGCCTGGCTGTGCTGTGCAGGTCTCTTCTGTACAGGTCTTCCCTGTGAAGGTCTGCCTTGTGATGATCTTCCCTGTGAAGGTCTTTGATTATTTGTGGTCATACCTTTTCTCCCTTTCAAATACCATATGTGGGTTTCTTCTTTCGTTCTCCCCATAATCTAGCATTTTACCATATTAATGTTCCCACTTCAACCAGATTCATACAAACTTGCGGTTATACGCGCCTTTAATAGGCATTCTTATTCACAAAACCTTTGAAAATCGTCATAAACAAAATCTTGATATCGAGGGCAAGACTCCAGTTTTCAATATAAAACAGATCGTACTCGATACGCTTGCGGATTGATGTATCGCCACGATATCCATTGACCTGCGCCCAGCCGGTCAGTCCCGGCCGCACCTGATGCTTAATCATATATCTCGGAATTTCTTCCTTATATTTATCTACCCATTGTGGCCGCTCCGGCCGCGGTCCAACCAGCGACATTTCTCCCATCAGAATGTTAAAAAGCTGTGGCAGTTCATCAAGACTGGTCTTACGCATAAATTTACCAACCTTCGTGACACGCGGATCATTCTTGACCGTCCATGCATTTTCCTCTGCCGACTGCTTCTGCACTTCCATCGTCCGGAATTTGTACATCCTGAATACTTTATTATGAAGTCCCACACGCTCCTGTTTAAAGATCACCGGTCCTTCACTGGTTGCTTTTACTAAAATCGCACAGACCAGCATCACCGGAGAAGCAATAACAATACCAAAGCAGGCACCCAGAATATCCATGGTTCTCTTTAATATACTATTCACCGGATTCATTAATGGTACATAACGGATATTGATCACCGGAAGTCCCATCAGATCCTCCGTATAGGGGTGGCTCGGCACCAGGGAATTGTAATCCGGAATAAACTTTGTATGAACACCGGACTTCTCACACAGATCCACGATGGACTCCAGCTGCTCATAATCCTTCAGTGCAAGTGTAATCGCAATTTCATCCAGCTTGTTCTCCGGAAGAATATACCTGATATTCTCTATTCTTCCCACAACCTTAACTCCCTTATACACGGTTCCGCTTGGCATGGTATCATCGAGAATCCCCCGGATTACGTATCCCCACTGGGGATTTGCAATAATTCTGGTAATATATTCCTCCGCCGCACTGGAATAACCAACCAGCAGAATGTACTTCAGGTTATAACCCTTTCTGCGGAAAAAGTACAAAATATTCCGGATCATTGTCCGGCAGAGCGTCATCAGAATAATATTGATAATATAAAAGGCTCCCAGCACGAATCGGGAAATATCCAGCTGATTGATGATATACAGCAGTGTCATAAACAGGATCAATCCTACTGTATTTGCCTTCACAATTGCAAAAAGCTCGTATTTACGCCTGGTTGCACGCTTTGGAGCGTATAAATTAAAGAAATAATACAGAACCAGATAAAGCGGAACCAGAATATACAGCGCACGGAAATACGTGTACATATCCAGTACTCCAACATTCGGATCCGTCTCCGCAAAGCCGGTAGCAAACTTCAGATACCATGCCATGAGATAAGAAATTGCCGTCACAACCGCATCAATCAACACATGGATTCGATTCAATAATTTCTGATTGTCCTTAATCATTGCACAACCCTTTCTACCACCACAGACGGCGGAACATATTCGCCCATAACTGCAGCTGTATTATCACATAATTTCCAAAATGCTTCATGGAAAATTTCACCTTATGTTCTCTTCCTTTCCCGGAAAAAGCAAGACGGAAGCCCTTTCCAAGACCCTTCATATAATCTGCACCCAGTCCCTTTTTCTGGAAAAACAAAATCTTCACAAGATACCCCAAAAGCAGGAACGGTAGATTCAATAACACCTGTAATGCCGGCATATTTTTATAAATCAGATAAATACTGTTCCGGGAGGATAAATCTACCTTGAATTTATTATGTCTTGAACCGGAAGAGCCGCTACCTGCATGAAGAACCACGGAAGCCGGTGCGTAATAGTTCCGGTAGCCATAGATCTTCGCACGGTACCCCACATCGATATCCTCCAGATAGGCAAAATGATTTTCATCAAAATCACCGATTTTTTCAAAAACAGCCTTCCGGTAAAGAGCTGCCCCGGCACAGGCAGAAAACACAGAGGTTTCCTTTGAAAATGCTTCGGTCTTCCGGTCCTTTCCGCGTGCAAATGCCCATCCTAATGCACAATAAAAATCTCCGGCACTGTCAATCAGCTCCGGATTCTTCATCTGCAACATTTTCGCAGCTACAGAAAACGCTTTCGGATGACGTTCCATTGCAGCTTCCAGCTCTTCAATTGTATCTTTTAAAACAACGGTATCGTTATTTAACAGAAAAACATATTCTGTTCCGGTCTCATGGATTCCGATATTCACCGCTGCGCTGAATCCCCGGTTTTCGGGTAATGCGATCAGCTTCACCATCGGGAACTTTTCTTTCACCATGGCAGCACTTTCATCGGCAGAACCGTTATCTACAACAATTATTGCAGGAACCTCACTTCCCTCTAAAAGAGAGGTAAGGCAGTCCTGCAGATAGTTCCGTCCATTGTAATTGGGAATTACCACTGTCGTTTTCATGCTTCTGTCCTATCTTCCATCCACCCGCTGCACCATTTCCGGATCCCAGACGATTCGTTTTCCTCTTCTGTGCAGTTCCTCACAGAATCTGAAGCTTAACTCTTCATAATCAGCATCCTTCTTAAGGACATCCTGATATAAGAAATATCCCGTATGGGACTGCACCGCATAGGGCAGTCCGGTAAGTTCTTCCCAAACTGTCTGTGCCTCCCCTGAACAGATCATACAGCGCACATCCACAGCATAGGCCTCCTGCTGACAGGATGCCCGGTGCATATAACCACTATATTCTCTATGGAGCCCCAGATATAAGGGCTCCCTGTTTTTATTATAAATACCGCCTACTACACGGTTATGCCGGTCAATCAGCTTTCCTCCGACCACAGCTACATCCGGCCGGTTACTTAACAGATCCGGCTGATAATTTACACGAAAAAATCCCAGATGACATGTATGAACCACATCGGCCTGATACTCCCGCGCCTTCAAAAAATCCTCTACTGCACGCTTGCCGGCTTCGTAAGCATAGCGCTTACTTTCCGGATTCTCTGACGTAGAGCCTTCGTAACATCTCCAGTGATACAGTACCTTCGGGATATGGGCAACCGGCAGCCTGGCCTTTCTGGCTGCGTGCCTGTCCTCTCCCATCATCCGGTCTACCGCCCTCAGAATGATGTCATGATCCTGTGCCCCATCCACGCTGCTCCGGAATTCAAGCTCCTGCATGAGTTCTCTCTGCATCACAAGCAGATGACAGATATAATTATTCGATAATATTAAATCCAGATTAAACTCCGGTTTCCGATTAACCTCATAAAACGAAGTTCCATTGCTGTTACATTTATCCTCATCAGAATATAACATGCGTAATTCCAGATTATCCTTCCGATACGCCTCAATCACAGATGCGCATTCAAACAAGGCATCCTCCGTCAGTAAATCATCATGGTCAAGTAATGCGACATATTCTCCTGTCGCTGTCTTCAATGCTTCATTCGTGTTTCCGGATATTCCCAGATTTTCTTTCAGCCTGTGATACCGGATACGGGAATCGGTATATTCCTTCACAACCTCCGATACCCGGTCCGTTTTACTGGCATCTGCAAGAATCAGTTCCCAATTTCCGCAGGTCTGTGCAAGTACCGAATTGATCAGTGCCCGGAGGAACTCTTCCCTGGTTTCAAAGGTTGGAACCAGAATACTGAATCCGGTTGAAAACTCAGAGGCCTTGCCGGCCTGTTCCTTTAAAACAGAATCCGGCAAGGGATCATAATGATAGTCATCCTTTCTTTCGGAAGAAGCTCGTTCCACCGCTGCATAATAAGCCTTGCGAAACCCGTTCTTCTTCAGATAATATATGGTTTTCTTCAAATTACTCAGCTTTAATAATTTTGCCATCATTTTGACTTACAGAACGGCCTTGAGATCCTCTGTCAGCTTATTCAGCTTCTCTTCTGCATCCTGAAGGCTGGTTCCCTTTACTCCCATATAGAACTTGATCTTCGGTTCTGTTCCGGAAGGACGTGCACAGCACCAGGAATCATTCGTAAGATCAAAGTATAGCACATTGGACTTAGGAAGTCCGGTAGGTCTGGTTGCTCCGGTAGCAAGGTCTGTGATCACATCCCTGTCGTAGTCACGAAGCTCTTTTACCTGTAATTCTCCGAAGTTCTTCGGAGGGTTGTTCCTTAATTTATCCATCATCTCTGCAATCTGCTTGGAGCCGTCGATACCCTTTAAGGTGATGGCATACTGTGTTTCCTTATAATATCCGTATTCTTCATAGATCTTCAGCATCTGATCCCATACGGTAATACCATGCTTCTTGCACCATGCAGCCACTTCACACAGACACATTACGGCAACAACGGCATCCTTATCTCTTGCATGAGTACCTGCAAGACATCCATAGCTTTCTTCCAGACCGAATACATAATTGTTGGAGTTGCTCTGTTCAAAGAACTTAATCTGCTCACCGATATACTTGAAACCGGTCAGCACTTCCACGAAACGTACCCCGTAAGCCTCTGCAATGGCACGTGCCATATTGGTGGTAACAATAGTCGTAACCAGTGCCGGATTAGCAGGCATGGTCTTCGTTGCGGTACGCTCTCTTAAAATATATTCTGCAATCAGCATTCCGGACATATTTCCGGTAAACGGTACATATTCGCCGGTCTTTGTATCCAGTGCATAAATACCAAGACGGTCTGCATCCGGGTCGGTTGCCAGTACGATATCTGCATTCTTTTCCTTCGCAAGCTTTAATGCAAGGGTAAATGCCTTCGGATCTTCAGGGTTCGGATATTCCAGTGTGGTAAAATCAGGATCCGGAAGCTCCTGCTCCGGTACAACATACACGTGCTTGAAGCCAAGCTCGGAAAGAATACGGCGTACCGGTACGTTTCCTGTTCCATGGAACGGAGAATATACAATACGGATATCATCTGCAACTTCCTTAATAATATCCGGGTGAATAATCTGCTTCTTTAACTCTGCCATGTAGGCATCGTCAATTTCCTTGCCGATTACAACATAAAGCCCCTGATCCATTGCATCCTTTTTGTCCATGGTCTTTACCGAATGATAATCGGTTACGGCCTTTACTTCTGCAATAATTTCTTTATCTTTAGGAGCGGTTACCTGTGCACCATCTTCCCAGTAAGCCTTGTATCCGTTATATTCCGGTGGATTGTGGCTTGCGGTAATGACAATACCGGAAATACAATGTAAGGTACGGAGTGCAAAGGAAAGCTCGGGAGTCGGACGGAGTGCGTCAAACACATAAGCCCTGATTCCGTTTGCAGCAAGACAAAGTGCTGCTTCATCTGCAAATTCCGGTGACATTCTTCTGGAGTCGTATGCGATTGCAACGCCTCTGTCCCTGCCGCCCTGCTTGATAATGTAGTTTGCAAGTCCCTGTGTTGCCTTACGGACCGTGTAAATGTTCATACGGTTTGTTCCTGCTCCGATCACACCGCGAAGTCCGCCGGTACCAAATTCCAGATCTTTATAGAAACGGTCTTCGATTTCCTTCTCATCTCCTGAAATCGCCTGCAATTCTGCCTTTGTCTTCTCGTCAAAATAAGAATCCTTTAACCAGAAATCATATTGCTCTTTGTAGCTCATAACTGCTCCTCCTGTTTACAATATTGGATCATCCTCCTGCCATTTAAACCGGCATTCAGATTATCAGAAATATTTTACCACACTATCCCTGTATTTTCAAAGCAAAGTCACTCCGATCCAGAGAAAAATTCGGATTATAGTACGGATCTCCCTTTGCAAGAACCTCCTTCCACTTCGTCCTGAAGTGCTCGGACTCCTTATTATAGCGTTCTGCCTTTTCTCCCTGATCATCCAGTCCTCTGGAAACCGACTCAAAATGATACAGCTCCGCAAATGGTGTAAAAACATTTAAGAAGCCCTTTTCCCGAAGCTTCAGACAGAAGTCCACATCATTTAAGGAAATGGCAAAGTCCTCCGAAAGGCCTCCCACCTCGTCGTAAAGACTCTTTTTTACCAAAAGGCAGGCTCCCGTCACCGCAGATACATTCTGCGCATAGCAGAGTCTTCCCATATAGCCGAGATTATCCCGGTGCTGGCCGTAATGGCTGTGTCCCGCCGTCCGGTGTGCCCCAAGTCCAAGCACCACGCCTGCATGCTGGATCGTTTTATCCGCATAATAGAGCTTCGCTCCCACAGCTGCCACATCCTGACGCTGCGCATACATCAGAAGCTCCTCCATCCAGTTCACCGTAATCACCTGCGTATCATTATTCAATAACAGGATATATTCTCCGGTGGCATAGGAAACACCATAATTATTCACCCTGGAATAATTGAACGTCTCTCCCTCCTTGGGGGTATAGGTGACTACACGTATTTTGCGGTCATTTTCCGTCGCTCCATTTTCATATGCAGCCTGCAATTCCTTATAATAAGCAAAAATTTCCGGTGTCGTGCTGTTGTTTTCCACCACAATAATTTCATAATTTTCATAGGTGGACTTTTCAAGAATGGAATCAATGCACCGCTTCAGATCTGGCTGATGATCCTTATTGGCAATCACAATACTGATCTTCGGTGTCCCGATAATCTCATACCGGATCTTGAAGATGGTCTCGAATGCCCTTGTGGATGTGATCTGAAAATGCTTAAAGCCGTGGCGGCGCAGATGATCTGCCACCGCTCCCTTTGCTGCCTCCACAACATAAGGCTTGGCATCCACGCCGGATGCCACACTACCCGGATGACACCGCCAGTAATAAAGAAGCTTCGGTACATGCACCACGCACTTCGCCCGGTCTGTCAGCCGCAGAATCATATCGTGGTCCTGGCTGCCGTCAAACTGCGGGCGGAACAGCTCCGTACCATCCAGGAGTTCTCTCGCAAACACGCTGAAATGACAGATATAATTATTGGCACGCAGATTATCAATCGCATAGTCAGGCTTAAAATGCATCGTGAGCATTTTATTGATGTCCCCGCTCTTAAACGTGGTTTCATCGCAGTATATGTAATCTGCATTCTGCTCATTAATGACCTTCACATATTCATATAAAGCACTCGGATGCAGAATATCGTCATGGTCAAACAATCCGATGTACTCTCCCGTTGCCAGCTTCAGACACTCGTTGGTGTTTCCCGCAATTCCTTCGTTTTTTAAAAGCCTGTGATACACGATACGCCCATCCGCTTTGCCTTCATATTCCCTGACAACCTCTGCAACATAAGCATGCGCATCGTCCGAGCCGTCTGCCAGACACAATTCCCAGTTCGAATAGGTCTGATTCATCACAGAATCGATCATTTCCCGTAAGAATTCCTCAGGCGTATTAAATAACGGCACCAGAATACTGATCTTCACTCTGCGCGGAAAGTCTGTATTCTGCTCTGCCTCCCTCCGTGCTTCATCCGGAAAGCTCTTCGTTCCGAACTGCTCCATGGCATGCTTTTCGTGTTGCTTATATTTGATCTTGGCAGCAACGCCCTTCATCGAGCCGCAATTCTTTACTCTTGTCACCTGACGGATGCACCAGTGCATACACTTTCTGGCAGGTGCCGAGGCCTTCCAGACAGGATTACTCTTAATCCGGTTCAGTTTAAAGTTCAGATCATCCACCTTCGCTTCCAGATCTGCCACACGTCCAGCAAGATCTGCATTCCGCAGATGCTCTTCTTCATATGCCTTTTGATAGTCCATTTCTTCCTGACTCATGTTTCCGGTCCTTTCTCCACTCCACTTTCTGTCAAACAGTTTCATATATCACTTATAAAACTTCAATCGTCCAGCTGCTCCAGTTAACAAGTTTCACTCTGGAACAGGCATCCTTCGCCAGCATACCAAACTGATACCTTCCGGGTGGGACAGCTCCCGGCTTTAGCTTTGCTGCATATCCGGTCAGATCCACATTCATCTGATCCTTCAGATTGGCTTTAATATCCTCCCGGTATTTCTTCTCAATCGATATGCTATAAATAACAGGTTGGGACATTTTCTCATCGTTTCTGACAGAATTTCCCAGTTCCTGTTGGTTTCCATCAGTTATCCTGCGAAGCAGAAGTTCTTTTTTATAACATGCGTTATCCGATCCAATAACAAAAGAATATCCTTGAAAATAATACCCCTGATCTTCGCTGTCAATACTGTTATCATTACGGCTATCTTTTTTCTCTTCCCCATAATCCTCTTTATCTGAATTCCCGGTCTTCCTTTTCTCAGAAGAAACGCCGTATTTCCATTTATAAATATCCATGGCGCATTCCATACCAATTACCAGACATTCATCCTCTCTGGCAGCCAGTACCTCCTGCGTGCACTTCTTCACCTTCGCCCATGGCATTGAGAGATCTACCTGGTAGCGGAATGCCGGTGTATACTCGGTTTCCAGCATATCAGTCGTCAGATACGGGTGATAAAACGGATCCCTGCCATATAAATCCTGATGTTTCTCATACAGATAGTCCTTCTCCCGAAGAAGCCGCAGCTGCTTTTCCTCGGATTCCCCATCCTTCCCTCTGCTTAAGGATTCATGATGGAACAGGAAAAGATCATTCCTTACCACATTATAATATCCCTCTTCATAAATTTTATAGCACAGATCCACATCATTAAATGCAACGGCAAGCGTTTCGTCAAACCCTCCTGCCTTTTCAAAAATCGTCTTCTTCACAAGCAGACACGCCCCCGTTACCCCCAGCATATCATGCACGCCACGGTTCTGTCCAAAATAATGATCCTCCGTATCATGTGCAAACTGCAGCTTATGAGCCGGTCCCACCCGGAGATTCGTAATTCCGGCATGCTGGATGATGTCGGTATCCGGGTATAAGAGCTTCGCCCCTACTGCTCCCACATAGGGCAGGACTGCCTTTTCCATCAAAAGGACAAGCCAGTTTTCCCCGACAATTTCCATGTCATCATTTAAGAACAACAGGTAATCTCCCTGTGCTTCCTTCGCTCCCCAGTTGCACATATAGGAAAAATTAAAAGGGATTTCTCTGTATAAATATCGAACGTTATTTATATTTTCATTTCTATTCTGCTCAGGATCTTCTATTTGATTTTGATCCCGGTATCGCTTATGATTTTGCTTCTTTTCTAAAGCAATCCCCAGTTCCTGCAACTTCTGCACAATTCGTTTTTTGTTTTCTTCAGAGCTTCCGTTGTCCACAATAATAAATTCTGTTTTAACTTTTGTCCCCAGTCCTGACGTTTTATCCACAAAGGAGTCAAGGCACCGGAACAAAATATCCGGATGATCCTTGGACGGAATGATAACAGAGACCGTAGGAAGCTGTATATCTGCTATCACATTTTCATCTGATCCATCCCTGACATTCTCCCTGCCGCCAGCTCTCATCTGCTCCTGTATTTTTTCCGGTAAATGCAGGTTCTTCCAACGCTCATAGCTGGAAGCTTTTGTATGCATCAGCACCTGGGGAATATGAACCACAACATGATCAGCAGTTTTCCATCCAGCAAATGCACCGTTGTCCCATAAGTAATCTGCAAGCAGCCCATACATAATCTGATCCCGGTTCATCTGCCTGCGCTCTATCCGTTCACGCCGGATCTGTTCACACTTTTCCTGCTCGTGATCCTTTCCTTCCCGATCTTCCTGCTTCGCCTGCTGCAATTCACTTTCCAATTGATCATCAACAAATAAATCTGCTTCCGCTTCTTTCTCAAAAATGCCATGCTTCTGTAGAAAATCTGCTATTTTCGCAGTCGGCACTGCAACAAACGCTCCAAAATAAAAACAGGAAAGGAAGGTATCCGGAGACCAGTCCGGCTTAAACCATGGATTCTGCCGTTTTCCATTCCTTATAACATCTTCGTCGCCATATACAAGTGCCGGTATTATGTCAGACTTTATGCAATCTATATGAACATGATCATGGTCATTTTCACTGTTTTGATGGTTATTGCATAAAGACTTTGTATCGCCGTGACCACGTAGTTTCGAAAATGCCTCTGCAATCATCGGAACAGTCAGTTCACTGTACTCTCCCTCCTGAAAATTCAGCAGTAGAATGTCTTCCTCCAACGCTCCATCCTTAATCCGGTTTTGCAGCTTCAGAAACTGTCCGGCATTCATGGACAATAATGTCATGACCGGAGATTTTGTCGAATCCGGATGCTTTTTGCAGAACACCCGATATGAAATGCACTTCAAAGAAGGTTCTGAATTTTTTCCTGCATTTTCCATTTTAGATCCGCCATCTAGCCGCATTTTCGTTTCATTTGTCAGACATTTTGGAAAGCTTTCTCCTGTATAGTCTGACACAGAGAAAGACTTCTCTGATTTTTCTGCCACATATTCCGAAACCAAAAGAGGGGTCTCCTGACCCCTGATCCAGGAATCGTAGTCCCGCAGCTGAGACGCCAGTTCCTTCCGATATTCTTTTCTTTGTCTTTCCTGTAAAACCTTCTTTATAGTTTGCTTCATCATTGCCTGTCTGTTCTCCCCTGCCGGTTCCGGCAGTAGATTCACTTATCCTGAATGGAATCGTTAGTTAAAAGAGCTTCTTAATCATTGAAATCATTTCTTCCGCAGCCTCTGCTGACACCGGTGAAACCTCCATCTTAAGCTCTACCTGATTTTCTTCCTCCGCACGCATTCCAGCCATTACAAGTGCTTCCACATGCAGCACCAGATTGGGATCTGCCGTTGCAAAAAGGTAGGTTCCGGGCTTTACCTGCTTCCCGTTTGTCTCTATAAACTTCTTTTCAAATGCCACCGACATCCCATTCCATAACAACTGCTGCAGCTTTACGACGCAAGGCTTATCTGCCGGATCCACACGGAAATTCCGTACGTCTCCCTCTACGGTAAGCGTCGTTTCAATCTGACGCTCTTTTACATAGACATCCGGAACATACCTGGAATCACTCTCACAAAATCCCTGTCCCCGGTCATAATATAACTGGATACGCTCGTCCAGGATTTCCTGCAGATGCTCTTCCATCAGCTTCTTCGGATCAACCGCATAGGTACCGATTGCCGCCCTGATTTCTCCCATGGACATCCGCTTACCGGTCACCTTTTTCTGAAATATTGCTTCCTTATGACGATATTCCTCTGCCTCATCCTCAGTCACATTTAACTGCTGCATAATATAATCCAGATTTAATTCATTCCGTTTTTCATCCTCTAAAATATAACAATAAATTGCCCGGAATGCAATTTCTTTATCCTCAACCGTTTCCTTTGTCGTCCACTCATAATCAATAACGGTCCAGTTCTCTCCATTCACCAGAATGTTGGCAAAGATCAGATCATAATCGGCAATATTTCCCGTATATCCTTCCTTACGATAAGAAACCAGTTCCCAGTATTTGTCAAAAAGTCTCTGGAATCCATCCAGATCCTTTTCTGAAAGGCACTGATCCATCAGGGTTTCCAGTGTCGTTCCCTGTTCAAACGGGAACTCCGCATACCCCTCCTGTTCGTGATACATGCAGGGGTTGATATGCAGTCCGCTCCCTTCATAGCGCTCGCATAAGGCCTGATATGCCGCTTCCATCTCCCGGACATGGGCTCTCGCCTCTTCGGTCATCGGAACCTTCCGGACTACTTTCCCGGCAGAAGTTTCCACAATATCCGTACGAAGCTCATACCTTCCGTCACGATCATTGGAATACTTGGAGTAAATGGTCTGTGGCAGCTCTCCAATCACTACCATATAAGAATTTGAGAACAGATCAAAATAATCATCCTCAATCGTACTGTCAAATACATACTTTTCACGGAACAATACCATGCGGTCACGGTCAAAATTACGCATGTTATCCGTCAGCTCTCCCTCATAGGGGAGCCTCCGATCTGAATAAATCGTTGTCGGAAATTTGTAATCCGGGTACGGATAGTAGAAATGGTAGTTTGTTTCCCCACAGCGCTCGAAGATCTTTTCAAGTCCCCTTTTAGTGAAGGTTCTGGCACTTCCTCCCTCCGGATATCCCTCGAGTCCTGAGAAATAAGTTCCCACATGATCTTCCTTGCAGCCGGCCCAGTACTTTAATCCAAACTTGTTCTCAATCGCAATAACCAGAAGTCCCGTTGATTTCTTATGCTTCTGCATGATTTGAAAGAAATCTTCATAGGGTGTTTTCGTGTGAATATAGGAATTTCCATACTCAAATACCCCGATCAGACAGACCAGATCATAGTCGCAATCAAGCGAAGGTTCTATATCATTAAAGTTTCCGACATAAATCTCTATATTATCCCGGTCATGATTCCGGTAAGCATTGATCATGCTCCGCTTCGCAGACAGATCCACACAGGTTACCTTCCCTGCCTTTTCTGATAATTTATCCGTGATTGCTCCACATCCGGATCCGATTTCAAGCACCTTCATATCCTTTGTAATCGGCAGCCAGTCTACAATATTCCCCCGAAGAGCGGACAAATGGTAGAGAACCGGCCAGCTGTTCTTTTCCTCAATGATCTTCGGATACTCAATTCTTGCTGCATTCTTCGTAATATCCAGAATTTCATCCTCGATCGCTCCATCGCTGTAGATGTCCTCTCCCGGATAAAACTCATAATTTAATTTCACATTTCCAATCTGCTTCGGTAAAGTTTCTGCAAATTCCATGAATTGCCCTCTCAACATCTGACCAGGAAATCAGACTTTCCACCTTCCGTCCGTTTTCCTGATCCTTTCCTGCCTGTACTATCTGTATCATAATTTCAAAGCTCCGTATATCAGCGGACTGTTATCTCGGAGTTCATGTCATAATATCCTACGGTATCCTTGTCCGAAATCACCGTGATATTCAAGACATCATATAATCTGTGATAAACCACGAAATTTTCCTTTTCATACCCGGTAACTCCTAGCGAAAGAAGATATTCGCCGCCCTGCAGGTCGATTTTCTGGGTAAAGGTAATATGCTTCACCTCGCCCTTCTTTACCGGCTGCAGAAAGGCCTTTTCCACCATGGTATTGGTTCCCGTAATTTCCACACCCTTGATATTCTTAATGGTAAAGGCAAAAATCGGAGCCTCAATATCCTGCAGGAAACGTACCGACATATGAACGGAACATTTCTGCCCCTTGATAATCGCACCGGTCCGTCTTCCCTGACCATCCTCCACATCATATTCTTCAATCACGGCCTGTCTGGTGCCATATTCCAGTAAATCCGGGTTCTGCACATTCGCATTCTGTGCAGAATCCTTTGCTTTTCCTGCTTCCGCACCGCCATTTTCTGTGCGGCCCGCCTTACGTGCTGCCGAGGTGATGCTTTCATCATGGAGCAGATTCTGATCATCACTGTCCGGAAGCGGATACTGTCCAACAAGTACCTGCTTATAGGCATCAATCATTTCCTTCGGGGTTCCTTCCCCTAGTTTTACACCCTGATTCAGCAGGACCACCCGGTCACAATACTTGCTGATACTGCTTAAATCATGGCTGACGAAAACAATGGTTTTCCCAATCTTCTTGAATTCTTCAAATTTATGATAGCATTTGGCCTGGAAGAACACATCTCCTACGGACAATGCCTCGTCTACAATCAGGATTTCCGGCTCTATATTAATGGCAACCGCAAACGCCAGACGAACGAACATACCGCTCGAATAGGTCTTCACCGGCTGGTTTACATACTCTCCGATATCTGCAAATTCCAGAATGTCCGGAAGCTTTTCATCAATTTCCTTTTTGGAAAATCCAATCATGGTTCCATTCAGATATACATTTTCAATACCGTTGTATTCCATATTGAATCCGGCACCCAGTTCAAGCAGTGCCGAAATCCGTCCATTGACCTCCACATTTCCCTTCGTTGCATTCAAAACACCTGTTATGATTTTAAGAATTGTGGATTTTCCGGAGCCGTTGGTTCCAATAATACCAACCGTCTCTCCCTGATAAATGGTCATGTCTACACCCTTTAAGGCATAGTGCTCCCGATACTTCTTCTTTCCGGATAGGCCAAGAGCTTCCTTCAGACGGTCTGAAGGTTTATCATACAATTTATATACTTTTTCAACACCAGTTGCCTGAATGGCAATTTTTCTTTCTTCCATGATCTGAACGATCCTTTCTCACTGCTCTCTTCCTTTTACCGGCATTTCATCCATTCTGCAGTTTCCCTGTCTTCCTGTTGTTATCCATTCTGTATTTCCGTACACACTTTCCCGGTTTTGCTCCCATTACAGCACATCTGCAAAGTGCACCTTCAGACGCTTGAAGATCAGGGAACCCACGCAGAACAATGTCACTGTAAAAATCCAGAAATAGGTAGAGGAATAAAAATGCTCAAAGAACCAGCTTTCCTCATATATGGCGCTTCGATACCCGTTTACAATATAAGTCAGCGGATTCAGTTTAAACAATACCCGGAGCTTCGGATAATTTTCGAGCATACCGATATTCCAGAGGATCGGGGTAGCCCACATTCCTACCTGAAGTCCGATATTAATGATCTGCGCCAGATCACGGAAAAACACCACAATCGCACAGGTACAATAGCTCATGGCCAGCATCAGCACAAACAGGCAGAAGCTGTAATAAAAGATCTGCAGGGTATACAGATTGGGCATATATCCATACATCATTGCAATAATCAGTAATACTCCTACAAAGAATGCATGAATAAAGGTTGCCGCCACCAGCTTAATGATGGGCAGAATACTGATCTTAAAAACCACTTTTTTGACCAGATAACTGTATTCCAGCAGTGCATTTGTTCCATTCGTGATTCCTTCCGAAAAATAAAACCAGGGTACAAGTCCCGCTGTCAAAAACAGTACATACGGTACCTCTACCCCACTCGCCACCATCTGGCTTCTCGTATCAAACACCACATCAAATACAATCCAGTACATGACAACCGTCACGACCGGCTGCACCAGTGCCCACAAAAATCCAAGATAGGATCCAGCATAACGCTTTTTAAAATCATTCTTCGCAAGCTTCCAGATCAGCTCCCTGTTCTGGAAAAGCTCCTTCGGAATAATAAAAATACGGTCATAATAAATACCAAAAATAGTGCATGCCAGCAAAAGCAGCGCGCATGCACATATTTTCTTAAGATCCTCGGTCGGCTTATCTGCCAGAGGATTATTGTGAAGGATCACCATGGCTGCGGTTGCCGCACATACTATATAAAAAAGTGCGATTCCCACAGGCTTGGAGATCCGCCGTTTATTTTTCTTTGTTTCCTGTCTTACTTCCTGCATAGAATCATCCGTTCGCTTTCATTTACCTACCCGGTAATTATTGATTGCGGGACGCTGTATATTCTTTGATTCCGCCCCATTTAGTATCCTTATCTGACATAATCAGATCTTCTTTTGATGCAACCGGCCAGTCAATTCCGATATCCGGATCGTCAAATTTCAATCCTCCCTCGTCGTTTGGATGATAAAAGTCCGTACATTTATAGGCAAATTCCGCGTAGTCGGATAATACCACAAAACCATGTGCAAAATTCTTCGGAATAAAGAACTGCTTCTTATTTTCAGCAGAAAGCGTCACCCCAAACCATTTTCCATAGGTCCGGGAACCCGGACGCAGATCCACAGCCACGTCAAAAACCTCTCCTACTACCACGCGGACCAGCTTGTCCTGGGGATAGTTTATCTGGAAATGAAGGCCACGCAGTACATTTTTTACCGATGCGGACTGATTATCCTGTACAAAGACCTGATCAATTCCGGCTTCTTTAAAATCATTATAATTATACGTCTCCATGAAATAGCCCCTGGCATCACCAAAAACGGTCGGTGTAATCACCTTTAAGCCTTCAATTTCACAGGTTTCTACGGTTATCTTACCCATTGCTTTGTCTCTCTTTCTTTCTCTGAATAGTTACTGTCATCGTTCTGAAGCATTACCCGCTTACAGTCCTTCAGCAACCTCTTTCATATACTTTCCATAGTTGGTTTTCATAAGAGGTTCTGCCAGCTTCAAAAGCTGCTCCTTCGAAATAAAGCCTCTCTTATATGCGATCTCTTCAATACAGGAAATATAAAGTCCCTGACGCTTCTGAAATGCTGCCACAAAATCTGCCGCATCCAGTAAAGAATCGTGATTTCCGGTATCCAGCCATGCAAATCCGCGCCCTAAGGTTTCTACACGCAGCGTTCCACGACGAAGATATTCGTTGTTAATGCTTGTAATTTCAATTTCACCTCTTGCAGAGGGCTTAACATTCTTTGCGATTTCCACAACATCATTATCATAAAAGTAAAGTCCGGGAACTGCATAATTGCTCTTCGGATTCTGCGGTTTTTCTTCAATGGAGAGTGCCTTACCGTTTTCGTCAAACTCTACCACTCCATACTCTCTCGGATCACGTACATAATATCCGAAAATGGTTGCACCGCTTTCTCTGGCAGCCACCTCACGAAGTACTCTTGAAAAGCTCTGTCCGTAGAAAATATTATCGCCAAGCACCAGAGCCACATTGTCCTTTCCAATAAAATCTGCACCTATAATAAATGCATCAGCAAGACCTCTTGGCTGTTCCTGAACGGCATAGGAAAACTTCATTCCCAGCTGACTTCCGTCTCCTAACAGCTCTTCAAATACCGGAAGATCCCTGGGCGTTGAAATAATCAGGATCTCGCGGATCCCTGCCAGCATCAGCGTGGACAGGGGATAATAAATCATCGGCTTATCATAAACCGGCATAATCTGCTTACTGATTGCCTTCGTCAGTGGATACAGACGGGTCCCGGAGCCGCCTGCCAGAATAATTCCCTTCATATGAATTTCCTCACTTTTCCTCATTTTCACATTTATGGCATCCAAAACGGATATCCGCACATAAGCTGCAGCTATCCGTTACCTGTGCATTATTTTCCGGCGTACATATCCTCGTAATACTTCTGATAATCGCCGCTTGTTACGTTCTTCATCCAGTCTTCATGCTCAAAGAACCACTTAATGGTAAGCCTGATTCCATCCTTGAACATGGTTTCCGGCTCCCAGCCGATCTCTGCCTTGATCTTGTCCGGAGCAATTGCATAACGACGGTCATGTCCCTTACGATCCTCCACATAAGTAATCAGATCCTTGCTTACCAGCTTCTTGCGGGGATCGGAATCCGGCAGCATTTCCTGCAGGGTTTCGATGATAATATTGATAATTTCAATGTTCTGCTTCTCATTGTGTCCGCCTACATTGTAGGTTTCAAATAAACGTCCCTTTTCCTGAACCATATCAATGGCCTTCGCATGATCCTCAACATATAACCAGTCACGCACATTCTTACCATCCCCATAAACCGGAAGCTTTTTACCCTGTAATGCATTGTTAATAATCAACGGGATCAGCTTTTCCGGGAACTGGTAAGGTCCATAATTGTTGGAGCAGTTCGTAATATTGGCAGGGAACTTATAGGTATCCATATAAGCTTTTACCAGCATATCCGAACTTGCCTTACTTGCCGAATATGGGCTGTGCGGTGCATACGGTGTAGTCTCATAGAAATATCCACCATCCTCTTCCAGGGATCCGTATACTTCATCGGTCGATACGTGGAGGAACTTCTTTCCTTCCCTGAAGCTGCCATCCGGAAGCTCCCATGCAGCCTTCGCGCAGTTCAGCATTACGGCTGTACCAAGTACATTCGTCTGGACAAACACTTCGGGATGTTTAATGCTGCGGTCTACATGACTCTCTGCCGCAAAATGTACCACACGATCAATGTCGTTTGCTGCAAAGATCCTGGAAATGGCTTCCTTGTCACAGATATCTGCTTTGACAAAGGTATAATTCTCCCGGTTCTCAATGTCCTTTAAATTTTCAAGGTTTCCTGCGTAAGTCAGCGCATCTACATTGATGATCCGGATTTCATTATCGTACTTCTTAAACATATAATGAATGTAATTTGAACCAATGAAGCCTGCGCCTCCTGTTACTAAATATGTTCTCATGGGGTTTGTCCTTTCTTTTCTTAACATTATATTTATCTATGCATGTACATAAGATGAAATTTTACAATCCTACGCCCATTCGTAAGTCACTGATTTTCTTCGAAAGTCGTTCCTTACTCATGTTCGTGCGGTCCTCAAAGACATGTGCTGCTTTGTGCAGGCACAGCAGCGCATGACCTTGAGTCCCTAGTATAACGGTTTCTAAATAACTATACCATTCACGCAGAATATTTTTCTGAGAGTGCAGGATAAAAAACGTAGGCGTAGCGGGCTACGCTGAGGATTTTTATCCTGTGCTATCGGGAAAATAGGCAAGTGATATGGGGTAGTTAATTTAAAACTGTTATACTAGTATCCCAGGTAACTGATGTTCATGTCCACGTTTCCACTGATACCGGCAACCGATCCCTTGGAGGAATACTGCCACATATCATAACGGGTACGTGTGTAGCTCGGTGATGCTGCATACTGTGCCAGCCAGATCTTATAGCTGCTTAAGCCCGGTGCATCCAGATAGGAATTCAGCCAGGTTTTATTAGCATAAATACCTGCTTTGTATCCGGAGTTCTGAATGGTCTGGCAGAATGCACGGCATACCGCCGTTCTTGTGGACGCATCAATCCGGTCTCCACGTCCGTTACTTGCTTCCACATCGAGGAATACCGGATAGGATATATTATACCCCTTTACCAGACTGATTACCATAGAAGCTTCTTCAACCGCTTCCACTTCATTCACCGCCTGCGTAAAGAAATAAACCCCAACCTTCAGCCCTGCCTTCTGGGCTCCCTGAATATTGCTCCGGAATTTCGGATCTTCGATCAGGGCACCGGTCGTTGAACCACGGTATCCGCAACGGATAATCACATAGGAAACACCGCTGTTCTTTACTGCGTTCCAGTCAATATTACCATTCCATTTGGATACGTCAATCCCCATATGTCCGGATCCGCTGTTCAGACTTCCGTCACTGTTAAAGTTATATTTGGCTCCCTGAATAACCTGCTCTCCGGTGACCTTGTTTCCGTTCTTATCAAAGAAATAGGTTCGTCCGTCAATGGTCTGCCAGCCTGTGTAACGGTACTGTCCGGTTGTTTTACTGGTTTTTAAGTAAAATTCCTTCTTGGTATAATAATCCGCATATTTGGCTTCGCGGAAGCTTCCGTTATCATCCTTAACATAAATCACCTTGCCATCTGTTGACTTCAGGGTAGTGGTTGTATCCTTCTTTGCCTGTTCTTCCTTGCTCATGGTGGGAGAAGGCGATACGCTTGGTGAAACCGAAGGAGATACACTCGGTGACACGGAAGGACTCGCAGACGGTGAGGTGGAAGGAGATACCGATGGCGATACGCTTGGCGTCGGTGTCTGCGTTGGAGTTGGTGTCACCTCCTGTGTCGGTGTCGCGGCTGCTGTCGGGGTTGGTGTTGCCTCCTGTGTCGGCGTCGGCTCTTCCGTTGGGGTCGGTGTTACTTCCTGTGGTGGTTCCGGCGTTGGTGTTTCTGCCGGAGCCTTCGATGGCTCTTCCGTTGTTCCTTCGGTTGCAACCGGCTGTGGATTTTCGTTTTCCTGTGTCCTGAGCTGTCCCCGCAGCACCACCGGATTCATGGAATCCAGCAGCATAGAACGCGTCAGCAATAAGGAAGTACTCTTCCCTGGATCTGCAATCTTCTTCTTATCAAGAACCTCGTAGGTGTCCTCACTTGTTTCTGTTCCTTCGATGATGGTCTTCGTGGATTCTACCCATTCTACCGTATCGGTATTGGTCGACTCTACAACCGTCTGATTCACCTTGGTGTCCTCTGCTGCCACATTAACCTGGGATTCGGATTTGATTTCGTTTGCAACATCGACTTTCTTATATTCAATGTCTTCTTTCACGGTGATTATCACCGGATCGGAAGACAACACATAATCTTCATACTGCAGCGGAGAAACCAGTGTGACAGTATATTTACCGGATTTCATACCGGTAAGATAGATCACACCATCCTTGTCATCATCCTTTTTATTCAGCTCCCCACCCGAAGAATTCTTGATGTTCACTTCAAATTCCACACCTGAAAACAGCTTTCCGGTTGCTTCGTTCGAAAACTTGATCTTCATATCTCTCTGAATGGAGGTAACGTTCATAAAAATATGTACTTCTTCTCCGGCGGCTTTAGCTTCTTCTTCCTGCTGCTTTTCTTCCATGAGCTGTTCCTGCTCCATAGCCGCCATCAATCTGGCCGCCTCTGCATCAGCAATTGCCACTAATCCACTTTCGCCAATGACCGGAATATCCTCAAGACCTTCGCCTACCTGTGCAAAGGTTTCAATCTGCTCCTGCCTTCCTCTGGCATTAAAATAAAGTGTACCGGTTACCGCAAGCAGGATCACCACAATAAGCCCTGTGAACATGATCACATGATCCGTGGTTCCCAGATTCATAAACCACTGTGCGGCTCCCTTCATTCCGTGAGCGCGTCTGCGGTGGGAGGCTACATAGGAATGACGATCATTCTCGTATTCATCGTCCTCGTCATAATCTTCCTCATCGTAGTCTTCGTAATACTCTTCGTCATCTTCGTAATACTCGTCGTCTTCATAATACTCTTCGTCATCTTCGCAGTACTCGTCGTCTTCATAATACTCTTCGTCATCTTCATACGATTCTTCCTCTTCCGGCTCGTACTCATCTGCCTCGTAGTATTCCACGTCTTCATCTACTTCTTCATCGCCGTAATACTCATCAGAGTCCTCATCTGTTTCTTCATCGCTGTAATACTCATCAGAGTCCTCATCTGTTTCTTCATCGCCGTAATACTCATCAGAGTCCTCATCTGTTTCTTCATCGCTGTAATACTCGTCAGAATCCTCATCTGTTTCTTCATCGCCGTAATACTCGTCAGAATCCTCGTCTTCGTAATATCCGGTCTCTTCATCTTCGTAGTATTCTTCCGAATCTTCTTCATCCTCATAATACTCATCAGAATCCTCGTAATCGTCGTCTTCGTAATACGCATCCTCGCGGTAATCATCCCAACCCTTACGTGTCGTACGCTGGCGTTCTTTCTTTGCTTTCTTTTTAAATAAACTCTTCATTCAAACCTACCTTGTATTATTTTACTGATTTTCGCTAAATTTCGATAAATTCTTCTTTAAAAAATCCAGATATTCGTCTTGACATCTGAAGCGCTATGGTATATTATACCATTAATTTACAGTATGTACAAATCCATTTAATTCCTTTTCTAATTCTTTTGTAATAATTTGTTACTGGAACGAGGTACGAGCGAACAGTAACGAAAGATTCGTAAAGTTTGAGCCGCAAATGTAAAGTTTATGTCAAATTTACCTGTAAAATATGTGAATTTTTGCAGAAAATATTGACGGTAAAATACAAATTCAGATAAACTCTACTTAATCCCTTACCGCAACCCACTCATTTGAACAGAAAGGAGTCCTGCCATATGATGTATATTCATTACTGCAAGAACTGTAACCGCATTTATATGCTCAACGGCCATAAGTTAATCTGTCCCCGGTGTACGGAACCGCTTGCCGAGCTTCGTATTTCTTATCTGGATTATATCGATCTGAACCTGGAACAGCGTGCCTCATTTCTAAAATCCTGTGCTGACGAAAGCCAGTTGTGTAAATTAAAGACCAATTACCGCATGTACAAGTACAGCAAGTGGTATAAAGAGTTACAGGCAAATAACCCGGATCATCTTCCCGTCACCACACTGCTTGCCCAACAGGTCAACGGTGATAAATAAAAATCCCCACAAGAATAATGACCATTCCAAACAGCTTACGCTTCGTTATTTTTTCTTTAAAGAAGAAATAGCTGAGGAACATTACCATTACATAGCCCAGTGATTCAATCACAGGGACATTGGTAAAATCCAGCCCGCTGTAGGAGGCAATGGTCATAAACATGGAAAGAAACATGAGACCATAACCGCAAATGACATACAGATTCAAATATTCACGGAGCGGAGAAGCATAGGTCTTCTCCGCACTTTTTTTCAATAAAACCTGTGCAAAAGAAGCTATCATTACAGAAACAATCAATATAATCAGATAACTATTCATTCCGCGCTCTCCTTTCCTGCTGTTCCCTGATGTTCTGCTGTTTTCTGGTGATCTGCTGTTTCCAGCTGTTCTTCGGTTTCCTGATGCTCTACGACCTGGTGATCCTCCATTTTCGGACGTTCTCCCGTGTTCAGCACGTAAATCCCGGCCATGACAAGTAAAATTCCAATCACCTTTCCGGGTGTAATCTCTTCATGAAAAATAAAAATTCCCCACACCAATGCCCACAAAAGGGTAATGGCCTTATTCGCATAGGCAACAGACAACTCAAACCGCTTAATCACCTGCTGCCATAGCAATGCATATACACCAAGCAGCAGTACCACAAGCCCCGCCGACAAAATCAGCTTCCAGTTAAGGAGCTGCCGAACCAGTTCTTCTGTCGTTCCGGCATCCTTCGGTAAAAAAGAAGAAGCCAGCTTCTGCGTGAGACTGGTGAAGCTGTAGATTAGAAATACAACCTGAAGCATCAGGAAATCTTTCCACTGAATTTTCTTTTTCATGGTCTGTTTTCATCCTTTTTCATTACTTATATTTTTTGATGTCTGGGGCAAAAAACCCCGACTTTGATACCTGTTTTGTATCGCTTACTTTGCATCATCACTCCAGGCCTGCCGATCCTGCATGCCCTGTAATGTAAATTTCGAATTACGGATTCCACACCGCAATTTTTTCATGTAATGTGTCAAAATCATAGTAATCAACGATCCGGCGCATCTCTTCGAGATATTCATCAATTGTTTTTTCTTCCGGCTGCACATCTGCTTTCTGCAGGTTCTCTTCTGTATTCTGCGATGCAGTCTGTCCGGCCGTTTCTTTACTCACACGGTAACTGCCAGACGCAAAGCATTCCGTCATAAAACGGTTGAACCTCGGATGATAATGACTGTAATCCGCATAATGGTTCAGATCACAGATAATCTCCTCACATGCCGGAAAAAAGTACACCGTCACATTATCATAAGCATTCAGTCTTTCGGTAATATAACGGTACTCCTCGAGAGTTGCTTCCAGATGATTCTCTTCCAATACATCATTCCAGTACAAAATACTGTACGGTGGGAAAAAGATCACAAACTCCGTATCCGGATTTGCCTCAATATAAGGGCAGATATTGGCAGAAAGATTGGCTTCCACCGGTGACACATACTCGTCCTTTGGAGTTTCCGTTTCCACCTTCTTGGGCTGCTCATAATTTTGCAGCACCCAGTCCTCATTGTAGTACTCTTCCGTCCACCAGCTTGCATAGATATGAGACCAGTTCGTCGGTTCAGGGTCTACCAGGGGACGAAGCACATACTGCAAAAGCACATCTTTATTCAGAACATATTGTACGTCGTTCAGCAGATTATTGTCATAAAGGTATTCCGGAATCGGATATTTCGTCTGTTCCACATCCCCGGTATAGGTAATGACATCCACGCCTAAAAATACCCTCTTAACCTCCCGTTTCTCTCCGTTCCACCTACTGTCAAAAATCAGCTTCATAATGTTGGACTGATCCTTCGGAAATGCCCCGCTGTAACTGAGCTTCGCTGTTTTCAGTCCCATCAGTTCCTCAAACCAGTCGGTTTCAAAGTTGACCGTCATGGAGGAGCCCAAAATCACACTGTCATAGGGAAGGTGCTCTGCCATTCCCGGATTCTGCGTCAGCTGATTATCCACTACATAATTGAAATTTTTTAACGGCTTATGATAATGGAAAAAGGGATCCACATAAACAACAAGTGCGATCATCAGCACAAATGCTGTAAGCACAAACGTAATAAATAAGAGCAATAATTTCCTGTACCTTTTCGTATGACCGCCTCCTAAAAGTTGAAGTATAAAAACGTGCTGACTCCCGAGAAGGAAATCACACTCCACACAAACAACACTGCCGCAAGCAGAACCACTGCGGCGTTCAATCTGCACTTCTTTGCAATCTGCACGGCATTGGGAGAAACCCAGATGAACAGCAGGCACACTATGAGAAACAGCACCATCACATAAAAATAGCTGTCCGGCAGCCGATCCAGATGAAGTACTTTAATCACATACCAGAATTCATCCAGGTTAAAGGCCTCTGCAATTGAACGGCTCACCTTTCCGGTTCCGCCCGTCAGGAGCCTGCGAAGGAACTGAACCCCTTCCTTAACTGAGGATGCCCGGAAGAATACCCATGCAATATTGACATAGAGGAAGGTCAGAAGCACGCGTACTCCATGAGACAGTCTCCGAAGTAATCCATGGTTATTGGTATTGGTACAGCCTTCTCTGACGGTTCTTCCCTCAGCCACCTGTGCCTCTTTTCTCCTGCTGTAGCCTGAAACAGCACGGGTAATGACGTAAAGTGTGCCATGCATCATGCCCCAGACAACGAACTGCCAGCCGGCGCCATGCCAGATCCCGCTTACTAAAAAGACAATCAGGAAATTCACATACATCCTGAAAGCACCCTTCCTGTTTCCACCAAGCGGAATATACACATATTTTGTCAGGAAATCCGTCAATGTCTTATGCCAGCGCTTCCAGAAATCCATAATATTCACTGCTTTATACGGCGAATCAAAGTTCAACGGCAGGTCATAGCCGAAGAATGCCGCAACGCCCATGGCAATGTCACAGTAACCGCTGAAATCAAAATATAACTGCAGGGTGTAGGACAGCATTACAACCCATGCGTCCGCTGTGAGAAGTGCCGCCACATTTTCAAATCCTGCCGCAACAGCCTGTCCCAGGGTATCTGCCAGAATCACCTTTTTAAATAAGCCAAGGGAAATCAGAATCACATTGCGTAGAAGCTTCTCCCACCATTCGTCCTTTGTTTGTGTAGAGCATAACGCTAAATTTTCAAAAACTGCCCGTGTCCGCTTTTTCTCTCCTTCTGTCAATTTTCTATTACTTCGCTGCTCTGTGGACTTTTCATCACTCCTCTGTGCCTGAAAATCCTCCGGCAGCATAATCGGACCCTGCATCAGCTTAGGGAAAAAGCTTACATATAACCCATACTCACTCATTCCCATCGGCACAATATTCCTCCGATAGGTTTCCACCAGAAATGCAATCTGCGTAAACGTAAAGAAGCTGATTCCCGGTGCATCCAATTCTATTCCCTGAAGTGCAGGAAGCAGCCGTGCATATTTAAAGAAGCCCAGTACTGCCACATTCAGTACAATTCCGGCTCCCAACATGCATTTTCTCCTTCTGTTGAAATCATCCGGCACCGAACCGGTTTTTTCTACGGTCTTTGCTACGGTCCTTTCTTCGTTTTTTTCTACTGCCTTTCCCCTAGCTGCCTTCGGCTTCTTCGTCAGATCCCTGTACAGAAAACAGCCCCATACGTAATTGACGATGAGGCTTCCAAGCAGAACCGGAAGACACTTTGGATAATTCCACCCATAGAAAACGAGAGAAGCCACAATCAGACAGACATCTGCCCACTGCTTTCCCAGGTATCTTCTGCTCACCCAAAACAGAATGAGCACAATCGGTAAATATGCAAATAAAAAGGAAAATGAATTAAACACCATATGTATTTTTCCACTCCGTAACAATCTCTGTCACTTCCGGATCTTCATAGATCACATAGCCATCCATCTTAGCCTTGCAAATCAGTCCGCAAGCTTCCGGTGTCCGGTCCATCTGCTGATCCTCCCGGAAAACCAGATACTGACAGTATTCCTTACGTGTTTCTGTCAAAAGCTCTTCCATTGGAAGCACTTCGTTATTCTTAATAATGTCATGCACCGGCTGATAATAGCCCCACTGCTCCACCAGCATATCCCTTCCATAGGGCATACGGATCGTCGCATCGTACTGGCGTACGAAGTGAATCATCTCATCCGGAAACAACGCAGTAACCATATCATCTGCATCCTTGTTTCCAATATAATCGCATACATGAACTACGGAATCCGGAATATGATACAGATTCTCTGCTTTAGAAATATAGGTTCCATGATAAACGTATGTGCCAAGCAGAATGATACATGCTCCGATCACAACCGTTCCGGTCTTCCGGAAACGCGCAAACAGGGAACACCCGCCATAAACTGCTACCATTCCTATCGGGATCGTCCAGATCACGCGGTAATAGGTCTCCCCATCCAGACCTGCTGCCACGAAGAGCTTCCGGCTCATAGGAAACAGGAATACAATCAGAATCAAAATCGGCGCGTAAACAAATAAAGCCCGGATCGTCCTGTCCTTTTCACGGAACAACAGATAAATCCACGCAAGCAGGGAAAGCACGAACAATCCCCGGAGTCCTGTATACAATTTAAAAATCACAAGGCTTTCCATAAAAATTCCAAACATGTGCACAAGCCCTTTCCATTTCTATACATCTAACCGGCTGATATGAATCCAATCAAACCCGGATCATAGGTTTACATCCAGTCATTCCTGTCATAACTCGCAACTATTCAGATCCATGCAAAATTGCTTTCTACAAATGTTCCTATTCATACAAAACAGCAATTTTATATAGTAAAGTGACCACATGCATATAACTTAATCTGTGATCAGCAACTTTATGAATGAAGTTCCAAAGCATTACCCTCTTACAACATCATATACAATATGACATAAATTCCACCAAGCACACAGCTTAGTCCAGCATAGATCAGATTCCGGAATCTGCGGCTCCGGATGGTCAGCAGCATCCCAAGTCCCATCGTTAATGCGCAGCTTAGTAATACTGCAAGGGAGCTGCTTGCTCCTGCTGCCAGATTAAGCAATGTAAGCATCATCCATAAACCGGCATTATTCCATCCCTGAAGCTTCTTTTGCTTTTTTGTTTCAGAAGGAGTTTTCGCCGCCAGACCAATCCTTTTCCGGTTTTCACGCTCCTCTTCACGGAAAAGGCAAAGAAAGATCCAAAACACCGCGGGAATAATGAAGTTACCTGCAAAGGACTTCCCCTGCCAGGTACGCGTCAGGAAAAAGGTCTCCGTTGTGTAAATCGACACATTCCCAAACATCTGCCAGAGTGCCATCAATGCCATAAACATCGGAAGCAGACGCTTTTTATTGCAGAACAGTTCACGCCCGATCTCATAATAAATCAGATACGTCAACGGAATCAGAAGCAGGGGCGCCACACTATGCGCCATAATGGTTGCATGAATGCCGCACATGGTTCCGACATATGCCTCCCAGATGGGAAACAGTGCCAGTGCATGCCGGGCATCCAACGGCATACTTACTCCGCGGTTCGGATCGATCCTGTACAGCGTATCGGTCTGCTGTGCGGTCAGAGCCTGTACCACATAATAAGCGTCATCTCCATCAAATGAAGCCCTCGTAAACGCCATGTAAAGCTGGAATCCGACAAGAAGCAGGAACAGTACAAGAAGGATCCTTCCTTCCCAGGTATCATAGGGAACCCTTCGTAGCCATGAGAAACGGTTTGTTTCCTTTAAGACACCGGACAGGTTCGTTTTCCGTGTCTTCTTCCCCCGGTATATCCAGAACCCATAACCGGCTCCTGCCCCTAAGATCTGCAGAACTGCATACAAAATCACCATTCTGGAATAGCCATGATAAACGGATAGCAGCATTACCGGAATCCCAACGATCTCCAAAAGAGCAAACAATAATAAATATCCAATTAATAAAGTCACACCTGCTGTCTGCAGCTTCTTTGGCAGATGCTCCCGTTTAGGAGCCTTCCGGAATAAAAGCCCCAATCCCACAGGTATCACCAGCAGCCAAAATACCAGACCAATCATTTTCAGTATGATCATTCTTCCTTCTCTCCATATAACTCATCCCATTCCTCACGTGGAACCGCCGTTACCGAGTCCACATGATAATAGAACTCATAAAACCGGTTGATCCAGAAATCCGGATCATCTGTCATATCCGAATCATGCGCCGTGCTGTAAGGATTCTGAAATTCTTCACGGAACCGGGGAATCACTACGCTGCCGCTTCCCCCATTGTCCTCACTGGCATTGACAATCAGTTCAATACGCTCGTTATTTTCGCGATTGATACGCCACAGGTTAATCATATTATCAAAATAGGTAAACATGAGCCACAGGCACAGTACCGCTGCCAGTCCGTAACGCAGTAAGGCCACCGTGAATTCCTTCTGATCACAGTCCCGGATTGCCTGGATGCAGGCAATGAAAAGAAACACTCCCACTCCATAATAAGCCCTTGGTGTCGGAGGCGGGATCACAATTAAGGCATAGCTGGATGCCAGTGCTACCAGCCCAAAGATGACCGACTCATTTGACACAACCGCTTTCCAGCTCTTCCACTTCTTTTGCAACACCAGAATCACTATCGCAATCAATAAAAGAATCAGCACTTCTCCAAACAGTTCTTCAATGGATACCGTAATCTTATAAAATCGGGAAAGCAGCTTCGCCAGCCCTGTAAAAGTCTCATCCGTATCATCCACACGGCTCCGGATTCCCGGGCACAGCACCATTGCCAAAAGCCCGCAGGCAACTCCTGCTCCGGAAGTAATCATATATGCCTGCACTCCTGTTTTTAACCGTGTCAGCCAGGATTCCCTGTTGTCGCCTTCCATAGTATCTGCGTTCCGATTCATCAGATAAATCCAGGTAAAGAAAATCCATGCCAGGAAAATGCCTCCTGAGGTATTCTCATTACACCATCCGGCTGCAAGTCCGAACACAAAGCCGATAATTGCCGTAAGCACCGGGTGCTTCATGGTATTCCCGGTTCGTTCCAGTTGATGGCGGTACCATACAAGGAATCCGATCATAATGACACTTCCCCATAAATAATTACAGGAACCGCACAGCCAGAGCATGGTTTCTCCAAACCGCACCGAATATCTCCATACAAAAGTAAGGCTTAAAAGCAGGACAAAGATATCGTGCTTCTTCTTTCGCTTTACGGAAGCATAAATCAGCAGAACAAGAGACACAAACATCACACTGTTTGCAATATTAAATACCCATTTATCCATCGACAGGAACACACGCAGATTAAACTGTCCGATCACTCTGCAGTTATGATACATGTATTCTGCATACTGCTGCTTTATAAGGTCCCACAGGGATCTCGCCTCCTGTACCTCTAGTGCATACGCATAATCATCCGTATAATAAGGAGTCAGAAAATTATAAATGAATATCATGAAAAAAGAGAGCAGTACCGTACCTGCAAAAATCCCTTTCCGATGGTTTTCCCAAAAAGAAGTCATTGTCTTTTCCTCCGCAATATATCAGTCTATTTTAGCACGACTCAGGCCTTTATTGCAACGCTATTAACTTGACGCCCCATAAAATCAATGTTAGGATATAACTTGTATCAGAACAAATTTCAAAAAGATCCAAAGAGGAGATTTGACATGTCAGTAAAATATCATAATTTTGGTGGAGTCATTGGTTGGAATCTTCAGAAATATTTCCCCAACCTTTCTTCCGACAGCTATCTGAAGCTTCAGCGTTCCACCAGAAATAAATTACAGCAGGAATATATCGATTATTTCCTGTCTACAGACGAGCCGCCGATGCCGCTCGTGGTTAACCTGGAAACCATCAATCGCTGCAACAGCACCTGTTCCTTCTGTACTGCAAACAAAAATGCGGAAAAGCGCCCATACAGGCGTATGGAGGATTCTTTATTTTACAGTATTATTGACCAGCTTGCTGACTGGGGATACACCGGCCACCTGACACTTTATGGTAATAATGAGCCTTTTCTGGACACCAGAATTGTAGAATTCCATAAATATTGCCGGGAAAAGCTTCCTCACAGCTTTATTTTCCTTTCCAGTAACGGCCTGCTTCTTACCGTAGACAAGGTAAAGGAGATCATCCCCTATGTAAATCAGCTTATTATCAACAACTACTGCAGAGATATGAAGCTGCATGACAATGTGAAAGAAATTTATGAATATGCAAAGTCCCATCCGGAGGAATTCAAGGATGTCGAGCTGCTGATTCAGATGCGATATATGGATGCCGTATTGAGTAACCGCGCCGGAAGTGCACCGAATAAAACGAACGACGTTAAAATTATCAGGGAAACCTGCCTGATGCCTTACACCGATATGTTTATTTTCCCGGACGGCCGCATGGGAATCTGCTGTTGTGATAACTTCGAAGCAACCACATTGGCAGACCTGACAAAGACACCGTTAAAGGAAGCCTGGAATTCTCCGGAATACCGGAAGCTGCGCAAGGATATCCGGACAAGCCGTGCAGACTATGCTTTCTGTAAATACTGTGACTTCATCGATGCCGGACTACGTATGGATACCGTAGATGATACATTACATCACCGAGAAGCCAATCATGGAGCAAGACAGTCCCTGTTCCGTAAATAAGAACAGACATTGAAATTAAAGATCCGTTGTAACTGTTCAGTACCTTCACAGTTACGATGCAAAATCCATTCCAAATCGGCTTCGCCGATGGGATTTTGCATTACTGAATCATTATCTTACGGTCTCAGCAGTAAATGCTTCGACCTGTACTGAATAGTTACGAACCGTTTTCTTAAAACAACAGACATTAAAATCCCCGATAATCTTTTGATTTATCGGGGATTTCAGACTGTAGACAAAGT